>Ga0181573_10001376_pt1 | contig 24085 bp, 19 predicted proteins | sample 101ome_25_FD_148643 | JGI IMG/M metagenome (GOLD analysis project Ga0181573, IMG submission 148643) | Coastal salt marsh microbial communities from the Groves Creek Marsh, Skidaway Island, Georgia - 101409BT metaG (spades assembly) | ecosystem: Environmental > Aquatic > Marine > Intertidal zone...
GATCTCTGAGGCCACATGTCGATTAGCGGCCGCGACACTGGGATACGAGCACAACAGGCTCTCGACACTGCCCCCGGGCTGGCAATGGTTCTTTTTTCACAATCCTGTAACCACTGACACACTCGGTCATGATGGCCACCCACCGAAGGGTGGTTTTTTGCCGCCGGTTTCATTACCGCGAAGAATGTGGGCGGGCAGCCGGCTGCATTATACCGGTGCAATCGAGATAGGCAGCGTTGCCACCAAGGTCAGCACCATACGCTCCGTCGTTGAGAAGAGCGGCAAGAGCGGCAGTCTATGCTTCGTGACTGTCCATCACGAGATTTTCTGCAACGATCAGCTGTGTATCCGGGAAGAACAAGATATCGTCTATCGAGATCCGCCACCGGCTGACGGTGCGGCGGCGAAGCCTCAACCATACCAACGCGACGCGTCGGTCACGGAGCAGGTTATGCCGACAACCCCGCTTCTGTTCCGATACTCCGCGCTCACCTTCAACAGTCACCGGATCCACTATGATCGGCCCTACGCAACCGAGCAGGAGGGCTACCCCGATCTGGTGGTGCATGGGCCCCTGATCGCGACGCTTTTGCAGGATTTTGCCCAAAAAAACCATCCACGCGAGCCCCTCGGCACGTTCGAGTTCCGTGGCGCAAGCCCCCTTTTTGTCAACGATCCGTTAACCATGGCGGCAAGCACTGAAGATCTCGAGAATATGCCGCTGTGGGTTGTCAATCATGATGGCGCTCTGGCAATGTCTGCGCAGGCTACGTTCGGCAGTGTTAAGTAGCCACTGACATGAGAGGGTGTCGCCATGCTTAAAGATTGTTCTATCGGCTTTATCGGTCTCGGCGTCATGGGTGCGCCCATGTGTCGCAATATTGCGAAGAAGCACTCGGGCGCTGTCTTCGCCTTTGACATGAGCGAGTCCGCCTGTGCTGCACTGTCTGATGTTGGTGTGATGCAGGCGCAATCAGTGGCCGCCCTTGCGGAATCGACGGACATTATTTGCCTATCATTACCCGGTGGCGATGCGGTGCGAGAGGTTTGCCTTGGCACAGGGGGCATCGCGAGTGCCATCTCAAAACCACGCTTTGTGATCGACCTGAGCACAACCACCGTGGCGAGTGCTCGGGATACGGCAGATCAACTCGCACAGGTCGGCATTGTTTTTGTCGATGCACCCGTTGCGAGAACACGTGAGGCAGCGCAGCGTGGCGATCTCAGCATTATGGTCGGCGCATCCCAGCAAGACTTTGACGCCGTCCTTCCGATTCTCGCAATGATGGGGTCTGACGTGACCTTGTGCGGACGCGTTGGCTGCGGTCAGGTCGTCAAGTTGGCGAACAATGCGCTCGTCTTTGAAAATACCCTCGCGCTGGCTGAGATACTCGTGATCGCAGAGCGTGCTGGGGTCGAGGGTACGCTTTTGTTGGAGGCCCTCAGCAAGGGCTCCGGGGATTCCTTTGTTTTACGTAACCACGGCGTAAAGAGCTTGCTACCGCGACATTTCCCTGAACACTCATTCCCGCCCGAGTACGCGGTGAAAGACCTAGCCTACCTGTTGGAACTCGCGCAACAAGTCGGTGTAGACGCCCGCGTCACGCAGCAGTGTCGTCAATTCTATGACACAACGCTGCAAGCAGGATTTGCTGGGCGATACTTCCCCGCGGTGATCGAAGTGGTCGCTGGGAATTTACCCCTTGCCGCCAATGACAATGAAGACAAGCCGTAGGAGGTCGACATGAAGACAATGAAACTTGAAGGTGAATTGATCTCGACCGAACTGGCATTCCCTGAAGGACCAATAGCGCTGGCTGACGGCAGCGTTTTAGTCGTCGAAATCAAAGGCCAACGGTTATCTAAAATCCAGCCCAATGGCGAACTCGAGGTGGTCGCTGAGCTCGGTGGAGGCCCCAATGGCGCGGCAATAGGGCCCGATGGCGCATGCTATGTCTGCAACAATGGTGGGTTCGAATGGCGCACCGACGATGGTTTTTCTCGGCCGACAGGTGCCGCGAACGACTATCGCAGCGGCTCTATTCAGCGCGTGGACCTAGCATCCGGACAGGTCACTGAACTCTATAACCACTGTGAAGGCATCCCACTGTACGGACCCAACGACATCGTTTTTGACAAAGAAGGCGGCTTTTGGTTTACCGATTTCGGTAAGAAACACGCGGACCGGCTCATGCACGGCTCGCTCTACTATGCCACCATAGATGGACAGATGATCCGTCGTTGTGCTGAACATCTATTAACGCCGAACGGTGTCGGGCTGTCACCCAACGGCGATACCGTTTATGTCTCTGAAACCGAGACCAGTCGGTTGTGGTCTTATCCTGTTCTGGCGCCGGGCAAGATCGCGCTGCAGGATTGGCCTAGCCCGAATGGCGGGCAGCTCGTTCACGGTCTGGGCGGCTACCAACGATTCGATTCTCTAGCAGTCGAGGCCTCGGGAAATATCTGTGTAGCAACCCTGGTTCGCGGCGGTATCAGCGTGTTCTCGCCTGAGGGCGAATGCCTTGAGTTTTACGCCGCTCCGGAAGGCTACTGCACCAACATCTGTTTTGGTGGCGACGATTTCAAAACGGCCTACATCACGTTGTCAGGTTACGGCCAATTGATGCGTATGCATTGGCCTCGTTCGGGCCTGCCGCTGCAGTTCTAGAACGCGTAAATCACAAAGACCTCAGATGATATGGCCGCCCCAGTCCCTTGGGAGCTTGCTCGTCATTGACGCGACAGCTTAAATAATGCATTATATTTTCTTCCACTCGGGGCGCGTCGTGATGACTCTCACCCCCTATACCCTGCTTCGTTCTGCGAGCTCAGAACACGGGGCAACACACTAGCTGAGCCACTATCTGGCACCGAAGGAGCACACTGTGACCGACCAAATCCAAGGCGACGTAGGCAACACGATGGCAGAAGGCGTCATCACTGATGAGGCCATTGCCAAAGCGAGAGCGATGATAGGCCTGCAACTCCGGCCTGAAGGGCCTTATTTGCAAGATGCCACCGCTGACACATTGCGCAACTGGTGCAACGGCATCGGTGACTTGAATCCTCTCTATCGTGATCCAGGCTATGGCCACAACACGCGCTACGGGACGCAACTCGGTCATCCTAATTTTCCGATGGCGTTCGGGTGGCTCGGCCGCACTCGTTGGGGACTGGCCGGGGTACATGGTTTTTATGCCGGTAACGACTGGGAAATGTTTCGCCACATTCGACCCGGCGACCGTATTACCGCGGTAGAGCGCGTTCTCGGTGTTGAAGAAAAAGAATCGAAGTTTTCCGGTCGACTGGTCCTACAATATGTCGAAGCTTGCTACTTTAACCAACGCAGCGAACTCGTTGCTCGCGCCCTCGGTACTTGCACCCGCCATGAACGCAAAGCGGCACGAGACACTGGAAAATACAAAGATATCGAGCAACATGATTATAGCGATGAGGAGCGGGACCGCATCGACCAAATGGTTTTAGATGAACCGGCGAACATCCGCGGCGAGCACACCCGTTATTGGGAAGATGTCGAGGTTGGCGAAGAACTGCCCACAATCGCCAGAGGCCCGCTATCACTTATGGATACCATGGGCTTCTTAGTGGGGTGCGGCCGCGGCCATACCCATGGCGTTGTGCTGCAAAGTGCTGTCAAGCACCCCGGTCATTTTTTCCGCAATCCCGAAGCCGGTGGCGGCGTCGAGTACACGGGTATCGGGCACCACCGAGAGTCTGTCGCTAAAAATGTGGGGGTACCCGGTACCTATGACTATGGCCCCCAGCGCTCTGCATGGATGTGCTCGCTGGTAACCAACTGGATGGGCGATGCCGGCTATCTAAAGCGTATTCGCACGCAAATGCGACGTTTTAATATCATGGGTGACACGACGTTCTGCAAGGGTAAAGTGGTCAAAAAATACGTAAAGGACAACACACCTCTCGTCGATATCGAAATCGCAGCTGAGAATCAGCGCGGTGAGGTGACGACGCCCGGCTTAGCAACAGTTGCCCTTCCCTCTCGAGACGTGAAACTGCCCATATTCCTCGATGGGTCACAGTGCGACCTGGAGCTTCCGCTGATTCGCTGAAACAGGGAATCATGAGTCATTCGAGCCCACATCACACCGCTGAGGACGCCCGCCCGCTGGCGGGCTTTCTGGTCCTTGAGCGATCGCGCGCGCCAGCGGCGGCTTATGCTGGACGCCTGCTTGCCACTCTCGGCGCCGAAGTGATTCTGATAGAGCCACGCTCTGGATCCGTGCTCCGCAACGCAGAACCACTGATCGTTGGTACCAATGAATCAGCGCTATTTGCTTATTTGAGTGCGGGAAAGCGCTCTGTCGCACTAGACCTTGATGACAAACAAGACCGTGCTCAGCTGCGACATTGGATCGAGCGCGCCCAGCTAGTAATTGACGACACACCGCTCGAGGAGCGCGCTCCCTCACCGATCAGTGAAAAAGCCGTTGCCGCGGTGAACCCCGGCGCACATTTTGTTAGCGTATTGCCATTTGGTGCCTACGGGGAGCAGTCCTCATGGCGTGGTGAAGAAATCAACCTCATCCACGCCTCAGGTGAAGGTTACCTGCTCCCTAACGGCTACGCACGGGCGCTCTATCCCGATCGCGCTCCATTGCGAATCTACGGTCCCTTTGCCCATTATCAAGCGGGCTGCGTGGCCGCTCTGTCAGCGATGGCAGCACTGTGGAGCCCTTGCGATGAAGGTCAATTTGTCGATGTCTCTGTACAAGACAGCGCCTTACTCTGCGGCGCGTTCGCGCTGCAACGACTTGGAGACGGTTCACTAGAACACCGCGAGGGACGCAGTTTCCGGTACGGCGGTGTCTTCGAGACCCGCACAGGGTTTGTGCAGCTGCTGACACTCGAGGACCGCCAATGGCATGGGCTTGTCACGCTACTAGGAAATCCAGGGTGGTCACAGGATCCCGCGCTCAACGACGGGATTACGCGGAGTCAACGGGGTGATGAAATCAACCAACAGATCCGGCTCTGGATGAGCGACCAAGACGCGGACGACATCGTCGCCCGGGCGCAGCAGCTGAATGTACCGCTAGCCCGTTACCGCACGCCCTTTGAAGTCCTGTCAGGAGAACATGAGCAATCCAGGGGTCTTTTTGGGCCAACGCAGCTTCAATCGGGACAAATGATTCCGATGCTCATAGCACCCTATCTGTTTGCTGAGACGCCGCTGCACACCGGGGGCGGCGTGCCTGCACTTGGCTCAGCCAACGTTGAGTCAACGCCATGATCAGCAACGGACCTCTTGCGGGCTTGCGCGTGGCTGATTTTACGATCCATGCCGCGGGACCATTCTGCACGCATGTCCTGTCACAACTCGGTGCGGAATGTATCAAAATTGAGAGTCGCGCCCGGCCCGATGCCTTCCGCAAGCCCCACGCGGTGTATGGTCGTCTTACCGCCGCCACTTTTGACCAGGTCTCTGCGAACAAGCGTTCAATTCGCTTGAATTTAAAACAAACCGAGGCAGTCGCTATCGCGAAGCGGATTGTTGCGCTGAGCGATGTGGCCGCGGAGTCCTTCCGCGCCGGCGTCATGCAGCGTCTCGGTCTTGATTTCGCGGCACTCAGCGCCGTTAAACCGGACCTGATCATGCTGTCGCTATCGTCCTGTGGCCAGCAAGGCCCCGACTCTCACTTTGCCGGCTACGCCCCGTTGTTTGGCGCTTGGGGCGGGCTCGGCTATCAGTCCGGCTATTCGGACGGACCGCCAATTGAGATGCGCCATGTCATGGATCACAGCACCGGATATCATGCCGCCGTTGCCATCATGGCGGCGTTATTGCGGCGCAGAGCAACAGGCTCTGGTCAGTACATCGATCTTGCTGCACGAGAGGTTTCATCGGCGATGATCGGAGCCGCCCTGGTGCAGGCCGCTGCGGGAGATACGCCACAGCGTCCAGGCAACGGCAGTGCGCAGTACGCGCCGCATGGCGTGTATCGGACACAAGGCGATGACCAATGGCTGTCGCTAGTGATTCAAAATGACGCGCAGTGGCGTGAACTCCTCGACCTGTTATCACTCCCCGCTGATCACCGGTTGCGCGAAGTCGATTTCAGCGAGGTTGCCGGACGATTGCAACAGGCTGCAGAACTCGACCAGGCGCTGGAGTTATTGCTACAGTCGAGGCCGGCTGATGACTGGGCAACACGCCTCCAAGCCCGGGGGATTCCCGCTTATCCGTCAGTCAACATGCAAGCCATTGCAGAGAATCAGCATTTGCAGCAGCGCGGTAGCCTCACCCGGGTGAATGAGCTGAGTGGTGGCGAACGTTGGGCCGTGGGCGCACCCGTTCGTTTCAGTCAAACACCCGCCCCAGGCGTGTACTGCACCACCCCTGATCTTGGAGAGGCCGAGGACTATGTCTACGGCGAGCTATTGGGCATGTCTTCCGAGACAAGACAAGATCTTGAGGCGCGGGAAGTCATATACTAAGCCGATTATTCAATGACAGGAGAACAGCTATGGGTCAGGCGATTTACCTCGTATTGGACATGATGAACGATCTCATTCACGTCGATGGCCCGAACGGCCAGGCACCCTACGGCGTGCAGTCTCGAGAACGAAACATTATCCAAAATACCCGTACTGCCATCGATAAAGCCCGCGCTGCGGGTATTCCGGTGGGCTTCGTGCGGGTCGGATTCTCGTCCGACTACCGGGAATGCCCTCCCGGCTCACCCATTTTTTCTGGTGCAAAAAAATTAGGCATCTTTCAGCTCGGCACTTGGGGAACCGAAACCCATCCCGATCTTGGACAGCGGCCAGAAGATATCGATATCATCAAACACCGAGTTAGCCCATTCTACAGCACGACGCTTGAGGCTGTGCTCAAAGCAAAGGACATCACGCGGATTTACTGCTCAGGTATTTCTACGAACGCGGTAGTACAAGCCACCGTCCGAGAGGGTCATGACCGTGATTTCGCAATGACGATCATTGAGGACTGCTGTTGCGGACTCAGCGAAGATGAACACCGCATCGCGATGGACAGCCTCAAGCGCTTCTGCCAGATTACTGACAGCACGAATGTCGACTTCAACACAAACGCCTAGGAATCATCCATCATCTCGATCTGGCGGTCGCGAAAAATTGGGCGGTCGTTTATCTCGAAGTGCCTGCACCCCTTCTCGGTGCTCCCAAGATCGAACCGCCACAGCTTCATAGGCGATGCCGGCCTCCATCACCGAATTGGCGACTCGCTTAAGCTCCATATTGAGCAGCACCTTCGTCCAGCGAATCGCGTTGGTCGCACCGGCCAGCAACTTGTCACAAAATGCATCGACCCTAGCATCCAATTCTTCCGCGGGCACCACGTGGTTGACGAGGCCAATGGCTTGAGCCCGCTCTGCGCGCAACAGTTCCCCACTCAGGAGAAACTCCTTGGCCCGAGCCAGCCCCACCAGCTGCGGCCAGATGACTGCACCACCATCTCCAGCGACGAGTCCTAGCGCCACATGCGGATCACCGATCTTTGCCGAGTCAACCGCAAAGATCACATCGCAAAATAAAGCCAGCGTTGCCCCAAGTCCGACAGCATGCCCATTCATTCGACAAATCAATGGTTTTTCCAGGTCTAACATGGAGTAGATGATTCGCTTAGCCAAGCGCACCTCTTCGTCAAACAACTCGGGATTGGCTGCATTGTTTGCGAGGTGATCAAGGTTCCCGCCAGCGGAAAAAGCCTTCCCTGCCCCCGTGAGTACTACGACATCGGAAGCACTATCCTGCGCGGCAAAATGAAAGATTTCCGCGAGATCCTCGTGCAGTGCCAAATCGACCGCGTTGAGAGAGTCGGGCTGGTTCAGCGTAATAGTCAGTAGGCGACCTCGCCGACTCAATGCCAAAGTCCTAAATTCCGGTAAATCGCTCATTACCGTGCTCCTCAGTTGAATCACTCAAATTGTGTGGCCCCGCCCACAGGCACACACTCCGTGGCGAATTCTTGGCCGACCTTGCGCGGTTTTTACCCCGCAACCTCGTAATCGGCGACCAAATCCTCACTGAGCGTCCACAACTTTAAAGCTCCGGCATCGTCTAGGGCAATGGCGTTGGGTTCGCGCTCGGCGTAATCGTGAAAATAGCGGCCGTTGACCTGCGCGGGATCCTCGTGGGTCGCCAACCAGACGAGATCGGCGGCAGCCTGTGCTGGCGGAATCGCCCGAGCCTCGAAATATTCTTTACTCTTGGCCATTTCAGTATCGGCGTAACTAAAGAAATTACTCGCAACAACGCCGGGGTGAAAAGCATGGCTGATGATGTTATCCCCGCCAAAGCGGCGGGCAAGCTCGCGAGTGAAAAGAATATTCAGCAACTTAACACGGCAATACGCCTTACCGGACACAAAATCCGTTTTGTACTGCAGGTCTTCCCAGTCAATCTCTCCCGCATATTCATGCGCTTCAGAGGATGTGTTGATAATCCGACTGACACCCGCCGGATTGTCCGATGCTGTTTCTAATAAGCGCGGCAATAACGCCTGCGTCAGCAAAAATGGTCCGAGGTGATTACTAGCAAACGTATTTTCATGCCCCTCTGCCGTGAGCGTAAAATCGGCGGTTAACCCGCCCGCGTTGTTGAGGAGCAAATCAATACGACCCGCGTGCGCAAGGATTTGCTGCGCCGCGTCGCGCGCCGCCGGGAGTGACGCGAGATCAGCGACAACCATTTGCACGTCACCCGAAGGCACAGCGCGACGTAGCGTCTCGAGTGCCTCCGCGGAGCGCTCTGGGTTGCGACCCAAGCCGACAACTTGCCAGCCTGCCTCGAGTAATAAACGCGCCGTCTCCAAACCAATTCCAGCGCTCGCACCTGTTACGACGGCACACCGTGAATCTGTCATGGTTTTCTCCTTGATTGAATGTCCCAATGAGGCCCCGCTTTAGGCCCCACCCATGCCGTCCTCGTGCGCCATCCAATGAACAAAACGGTGCATTGGATACATCGCATCATGCGGATTACCGATTGTGCTCGGCCCGGCCTCTCCTAAATGCACCACGCGCTGCGCGCCCGCGCTCGCCAAATGATTGCGAAGTTCCGCGATGCGGGGAAAAGGGAAAAAGCCAACCGTCTGTGTTGCCACATTGACCCATTTAATGGCTTGCATCAAATCATCGACACGAACGACATTGGCCGTTTTGTTGATCGGGTGGAAATCAACTGGCTTGTCGGAGCGAATCACCACCCCGCCGCCATCGGTCTCGCCGAACACTGTGTAATCGAAATCCATGAGTTGCATCATTTCGATTTGGTCTTTCAGTTCTGAATCTAGCGGGCGCCGATCGCCTGATGCTTCAGCCAGTGCCCGAATGTGGTGACACAGTCGCTCTGCAAACTGATCGACCTGCTCTTCGGAACCCTCGACAAACTGTATTCGACTCGCAACACAGGCCTCTTGGTTCAATGTCATCACGTCGCGAGCAGCAAGCTCTGCGACCTGATCGAGGGTGCTTTGATCCGCATGAACCTCGCGCCCGACCATCGAAATAGAGGTTTTTGGATCAAAGGAGACCAACTGAAAGCCGGGGCCGAGATATTTCACCACGTTGTTGATGGCGTCTCCGCCACCCCAAGCCACTAATTTGTCAAAATACTGAGGTCGGTAAAGGACGCTCTCGACTCGCTCATCACCCCCCCGCCAATAAACAGCAGACATCGACTTCACGATAGGATGCTGGGCGTCGATATCAGCCATCGTGCGCAAAATGGCGACCATGGTAAAGGGGTCAGCGGAAGACATCTTGAATAGATTGATGCCTTTGACGAGGGCGCCTTGCGCAACTGACTTAATGGCGACGCCGGGTGAATTACCGGGCAAGACATGGATCAATCGGGGCCCAAAGGCTCGAACGAAGCTCTTGCGGCCAGTAAAATCGGACTTCGGAAGCCACGCGTCAAGGGCCTTCGGATCGGGGAAGCTCTGAGCGAGGTCCGCTTCAAGGATCCGACGATCCAGATAAGCCACAGCATGCTGTGTTGTGGTCTCAACAACCTCTCGAGGGAGAATGTGCGTGCTCGCCATGCGATCAAAGCATTCCTGCATATGCGGATTGCTGCCGGCCTGCAGCCGCTTGCCCGTTTCGACCAGAAAATCGATGATTTCGGTTGTCGGTACGTCGATGAGAGGCGGGACTTCATCACGCGGGTGAATATAATCGTTGAGTCGCAAATGTGGGGTGTGGAACTCAACACCTAGGTCACGCGACCGATGTTGCTCGTCGCCACCCTCAACAACAGAACCACGTGCAAAAAATGGTGCTGAGATCGACGCATTCATGGTGTGGAGACTCCCCGCACGTAAGCGTCCACAGTGCCTGCGCAGCCGATTTTGTCGTCACCCTCTAAATCAGCGTAGCGCGTCACGTCGTCGCGAATCGTGGCACTTTTGGTGCCGCAAGGACAGGGCGCGTAGCTAATCGAGACCTTATCGCCGGTAATCACGCCACCCCATCGTCCGTCGATTGAGACATCGAAGAACGCGGCCCGCCCCTCGTACTCCGAATCGGACACTGGCAGCAAAGCATCGCCCGACTTGTCTAAAATTAAGGGCACTAACCAAGGTGGCAGGTGATACCGTCCCCCAGCCTGACAGCGCGGCATGGAGCTTTGCAGCTCCTGCATACTGTAATTAATGTAATTGCGCTCGGGCGCAATATTGAAAGTCTCCCAGACAAACTCGCGATAATCCGGCGGTAATTGCGCGCGTTTTAGACCCCCTCCGACATAGAATGAATTCTCAGGGTGAAAGTCCTGGGCGCTGAAACCCATTTCTCTGACGGCCTTAGCAATTGGATACAGGCTCGCCCACATGCCAGAGACATGAAGCTTTTGCGAGCGGGCCTCAGCGATCGCCTTGGCCGCAATACCAATAGCGGCATCCATCGCCTCCCCGCGAGATTTTGACGTAGCCTCGAGCTCAGCAATCTCTTCGGGCGTAGCCGTACCATCTGCGATTCGTTTACGCATCACGACCATATTGGTCAAACCGGCAATCGTGATGGGCGGCGCTGGATAGGCGAAAGGTTCCTGGGATGGATCTTGTAGCGCATCGCGATAGGCGTTACCCAGCAACACATTGCGGGGCACCTGCGCTACGGGCGCCAAACCAAAGATCTGTCGGTCCTGCGCGGGAACCACCCCAGAGCCCCAGGCATAAGACACGACCGCCTCGTGCTGCAGCCACTTCATATCGCGTTCCGAGGCAATCAGCATCGCCGATTTACCCGTCGTTCCTGAAGAACACGACACATAGAGCCCGTGCTCAGTCAGCGCATTGACCCAGTCATCAATATCGTTGATTTCATCAAAATCTAATTCGGGCATTCGGTAGGTGCTGATGGTTTCCATCCAGCGAGTGAGTTTCGCCCACTGGCGCTCGATCAAAATCGATTCCGGATAGCTTTTATATGCAGTATGGGGAAACAATAGCGGCACCATGTCCGCTGTAGAGGTTACTGCTTCGATACCCGCTTGTTTCGCCCGGTGTTGCAACAATTTAATGTCCCCGCGGCGCTCCTGAAACCGCTCGTTCATCGCGGCGACATGCAGGGACGCTAACTCTCCGGGTGAATGATCATAGAGATCAGGCGTCTTGGCCATCCCCATCAACTGTTCGACTGCGCTCGTCATGACATTACCCCCTCACTCAAGAATTTTAATAGTACAGAATCGTACTTTTAATCTGCCGCCCCCGCAATAGATTGATATCGTGCTCATCGCACGCCACGCAAGCAGTTTGACTAGTTCTCCCGCGCCCCAACGCACCGCACGCGGGTCCCAAGCTGACCCAGGCCCGATGCTAAAACGCGACATGCACCTTTGTTTCAGCGTGAACACCCCGCAGCGCACGCATCATTTGTGGCAACTCATCTAGTGAAATCGTAGAAGAAATGGTCAGCTCCAGCTCAAGGTCACGCTCTAAGGCATTGATCGATGCATGGAAGTCAGCAAGGGTGTAGCCCACAAGAAACTGAAAACTGATGCATTGGTATGCGGCCACTGCCGGTGTGATGGGGTCAGGGGCCATGCAAAACCCAAGCGATACAATCTTTGAAAAGGCTCCAGCAAACTGCATTGCCAGCCCGAGCATTCCGGTAGCACCCGCGCACTCGAAGATGACTTTCGGTTTGCCGGCTAACGCTGCGCGTACACGGTCCGCCGCATTCTCATCAGAGACAACAAACTCATCCGCGCCGAGTTTCAGGCACAGAGCGCGTCGGCGTTCGGAGCGCGATACGACCACGATTCGCCGCGCACCGAATTGACGCGCCCAATAAATCGTATAGAGGGCGACAGCACCCGCACCAAGGATAACCACGTCCTGCCCCGCGCAGAGGCCCGACAACCGAACCCCGTAATGACTAATAGCGAGGGGTTCTACTAGCGCCCCAGCTGAAAGGCCGACCTCTGTCGGCAGAATAAGTGCCTGCTTCGCGGGTAGCACGGCAAGTTCTGCAAAACCGAACGCTGCGCTATCACTTTCCTTGCACAACACCACATTCTCGGTGTCGCAATGATGGCAACTGCCGCAGAAGCCACTGGGTACCGCTGTGACCAGATCACCCACACGGTGCGTCTTGACCTCTGACCCCACCGCGACAACTTCGCCCGCGTACTCGTGCCCAAACTGGCTACCTTCGGGCAGTAGCCAACCCTCCCCAGAGGTCATCGCCAAATCGGTGCCACACACACCGCATCGTTTCACGGCAATCAGTACATCTTGAGGACCCGGATCTGGATCTGGAATACGGGCTAGAGCAATCTCGCCTGGTTGCCCTGTAAATACTGCGGCCCTCATGCTAACCCTGCGATCGGCTCGATATCATAATGTTTTAAGTAGCTCGAGAATCGCTCACGAATTTCCGAGGCCGAAATATTGAAATCTGATACAGCGTAATGATGAGGACCCCGAGCCAGTTCAGGTTTCTGCTCAAGCCGATGCGCGATATTGCGCCTCGCGACATCGGAGAGCGGCATGCCGATATGCTGGTATATCTTTCTCACCACACCCCAGGGGTCGCTGTGAAAGTCACTGTGGTGAATATCGAGGACTCTTGGACATCGCTCGGCACGCACGAGGGCCGCGCGTTCAACACCGAGCGCCCACTTCTCGACTTCTCTGCGCACCATTCTTCCCGCACGATCATTCGGATCACTGTCTTCCCATGTAGGGTGAGAACGCATCAGCAGTGAACACAATGAGGGCACTGCGGCTGCAGGATCACGGTGACACTGAATCAAACACGCATCGGGAAATCGGTCGAGAAGTAAGTCGAGCTGATGCACATGACCCGGATTCTTTAATAACCAGCGTCGCTGATCGTTCAGCCCAATGACCTGGACACATCGGTGGTAGTGCCCGTAAGCGGCTTGCTCGTCGCAGTCTTGCCACCAGGTATCGTAAGTCGGTGCCGACCAGGCACAACTCAAAATGTTCGATGCAAAACTCTGGCGCAAAAGCATGCAGCACTCGTGAACCTGATCTGCGATGACCTCGTGAGCGACCTTCTTGTCCGGCGTGAGTGCATATCGTGCTTCGAGTTCAGCCACCATCGATTGAAAAGCCGGATGTGCTGACCACGCCTCTCGAGACGGCCGCGGCATCGGCGAATCCAAAAGCCAAGCCTCTAAGCCTTGGAAGGCTGGATCCTCCATCAACAGACGGTGTAAGGCCGTCGTTCCTGATCGTGGTAAACCGAAAATCACGACCGGCGCGGTCACTTGCACCTCGCTAAACAGTGGGTTTCGTGCCATAGAATCAATGGCGATCGCCCGAGCTGCCAGCGTCTTGCGAACCATAGCCCAGGCCCGCTGACGCCCTGCGATTGAAAACTGCGGGTCGCGATCCATTGACTCCAGCAACACACGCAGACCCTCGTGATAGTCCGCTGGGCCAAATTGGTCAAATCCGGTCTCAGCGATCACCGCGTCGTGTAACTGATCAAAGCTGTGCTCGAAGGATTCCGGTACCAAGTGACTCACCATCGCCGCCTTCGCTGACAGGCGCTGACACGCCGACGCAAAGCGTGGGCGCGAGCCTCGGGCCCGACCACTGGCGTATCCGGCGGCAGATGCTCACGAACTTCGGTCAAAGGCACGCGTTTCAATGTCGGCACGGGTGCTGCATCAGCGCCATACCAGCGTCCGTAGATGCCGCCCTCGAGGTATCCCGCAGTATCGAGCCAATTGGGAACACCAGGGTCTTCTAGTGCGATTACCGCGCGAAACCGGCCATCGCTGCTGAGACGTGCTTGCGCTCCGTTGATACTCGACAACCGGTAGACATAATCAAGGCTATTGAATAGCGGGTCGTTGAGCTGAAAATTCCAGTAGCGAACACGCTCTGGTATGTCGACTTCCAGAATCAATGCCTCATTTGCGGCTAACTGGAAAAATGCTGGCAAATAGACCTGTTTCGCCAACGCGCCATCCATTTTTTGGGGGAGGAACTGATTGAATCCGACGGCATCTTTAACGGCGTCTTGTAGCGGGAAATACAAACGGGTTTTACGCCCAGGGAACCGCGCCATTTCCGCAATTTGTTGCCGAATCTGTGCCACTGACAATCGGGGCTTGGGGCCAACATCACTCAAACACTCGATCGATAATCGAGGGTCCTCTTCGCGATACCAGTCGTAACTTCTAAATCGGGTAAACAAACCTGTGGCTTGAGGATCAATCGGTGCCCAATCTCCCTGATAACCCGCGGGCCGCTCTGCACTGAAAAGAATGTCGATATCACCAGAGGCATCAACGGTAAAATCGTCATCGTCGATTTCATGGTGCCCTCGAATGGCATCGCGGCCCTCGACCATTCCCGACATACCCTGTTGGCTGGTAAAAGTCAGTAAGTGAGAGCTCCCACGTCGCCCCGAAACACGATAGCTGAGGTCACCGCGTATCGGCGTATACAGATAGATATCGTCGGGATTGGGTTGCAGCGCATAGACAGGGTTCCATAACGGCGACCAGTCAGGATGCTCTGGAGTGGCGTGAAAATACGCAAAATACGCATAAGAAAAATTCATCAGTACCTGACGCTGGAGCTCGACCTGGTAGATCTCCGAATCGGGCTCCCAGGTGTTCTCAATCTCTTTCAGCGCGGCTTCAAGATCATCGAGCTGCGCCAGTAACGAATGATGCGTTTTCAACATCGCGGTACCTCGTTAAAAAATTGCCGCCCGACGTCAGACGGGAGGATGTACTCAAACAGATGCGAGATACCGGGAACCTCAATAAAGCAGCTGGTCATAAATTCCGAGTTCACCCGTTCTAACAGCAACTGTGCTTTTGAGTCCTCACAGGCCGCTTTCAGCGCCGACCACTCGCTCTCTGACTCGATTAAAAAGCCCAAATGATGTAGCGACAAACTCAGCTGGTCACCGCCTTGAACACCCCGCTGATAAATACTCGAGCCCGGCCCCTGCGCATGGAGCAGTTCAATCATCACGCCGCCGACCCAAGCGAGCTCAACATGAATTTCACCACCCTCGGGCAATGGACCTTGCAGAGTTCGCGTCTCAGTAATGTTCAGATGGCAACCTAAATGCCGGAGACCAGCGTCGATATCATTCGTGGCATAAGCGACCTGAAAATGCTCTGCCTGCATCAAACTATTCATTTGGCCTCACCTTTAAAGTTGCAGCGTCTGCATTGCCAGGCCCGCCGGACTGCCCCGACCCACCCACAGCTCGCAACGCATCGACGAGTGTTTTGATGACCACCGATCTGCAGGTGACATCAGTCGTTGTCAGCTCCCGCCCTTATCGATACTATTCAACCACTATTCAACAGCACTGTTCAATATCAGAAGTGAGGATCACAATGTCAATCGTAGCTGAACGTGTCACCCGTTTTTTTGCTAACCAGACCGCAGGTGCTTTTGATACAGATCTAATGCACCCGCAATTTCGCGCCTGGACAACCACTTCCGGAGACATGCCAGCAGAACGATACCGCACTGCACCGCAACAATTAGCGGCGGTGTTTAAAGGCGGACTGCAGTTTGAAATCGATAGCATCATCGTCGAGGGGGATCGTGCAGCGGCGGAGGTCAGATCGCACGGTGTATTCCACGACGGCACGGCATACGACAACCGCTACGTCTTTATTTTTGAGTTGACCGACAATCAGATCAGCTCCGTCGCTGAGCATTTCAATCCCGAACCCGTCATGACGTTACTTGTACCGAGGTTAATGGCGCTCATGAAAGGCGACTGACATGTCAGTCCCAGTTCGTGTCATTGTCGTCGGGACAGGACACGGCGCTCGCGTATTACTGCCCGCGGCGCGGCGTGCGGGCTTTGAGGTGGTCGCGCTGGTCGGGCAACGCGCCGAAAGAACCGCGAAGATTGCAGCGCGCCATCAGGTACCCCTTAACTTTGTCAGCCTCTCCGAGGCCATCGTGCACACGCAACCTCATGCGGTCATCATCGCCTCACCACCAGCAACGCATTGTGATCTCGTCACGCAGGCCGCGGCTGCGGGGCTGCATATATTTTGTGAAAAACCTCTCGCACACACCGCTGAGGATGCACGCAGAATGGAGGAAGTCACAGCAAGCGCTGGCGTCATCGCCGTTATTGGGCATCAGATGAGAATGCTACCGGCACGGCGAACCGTACTCGAGCTAATTCAGCAGGGGGAGATTGGCACGCCTGAAAGTGCCCTATTCACCATGAAAACTGCGCTTTTGACACAACCTGGCTTCAGGATGCCCGCGTGGTGGTACCACAGTCCTCTGGGCGGGGGGTGGCTCAATGCCTCCGGGTCGCACCTCATCGACTTTCTGATTCATGGCTTTGGATCCATCGCTCGTTGCGAGGGTCGGCTTCAACCCCTGAGTAGCGAAGAACCGATCGATGCAGGATTTCGCCTTGAGCTCACGATGGCATCGGGTCTTCAGGTCATCGCCGAGCAAACAGGAGCCCACAACGGGCCCACTGAGAGTGAGTTTCTCATCACGGGAAGCCATGGCGCGGTGCGAATCGAAGCCGACGAGGTCCTTCTCGACCGAGGAAGCGGCTTTGCCCCGATCGATCTGCACTTTCCTGCACTCGAGGCTATCGCGCCGAGCAGCCAGCCTGGCCACCAATTCGCACACATTGAACTTCCGCCTGCCATTGCATTGATGCGCGCCTTTTACGAAGCCGTTGACAGTAAAGCGAGTGACCCCTTGCTACCGAGTTTCAGCACTGGTGCGCAGACCTGTGAAGCCATCGCAGGAATCCACAATAACGGGTAACCGCCTCGGCAAACGGGCTCAGGTACATCGGCCCGAATGCCCTCAGTCGGCGCGCGTATGCCTGCGTTTCGGAGCCTACCGACTCATCACAGGACTTTTGTCGGCATTACGGGAGCCTGTAAGCAATCAATGCATCGCTCAACTCTGTGCCGTACATACTGTGCCCACCGGCAGGAACCACCACATATTGATGTCCCTCGTACCAGTATGTCTGAGGCTGTGATGTCGCCGGAGCTGGCAGTTCATCGCTCCACAGTACTTCCCCAGTCTTGAGATCGAAGGCACGGAATTGGTGGTCGAGAGAGTAGCCAAGAAAGACCAAGCCACCTGCCGTGAGAAGTGGTGCGCCAACGCCGGGCGTACCCAACTCCCAAGGAATAGGTATCGGTGCAAGTCGATCAATTGACCCCAGTGGTACCTGCCAGAGCAACTCCTTGTTCACAACGTCGACAGCCGTCAATCGCGCCCAAGGGGGCTCTGTGCAGGGCGCGCCCAGTGGCGAGAGAAACGGTTCGACATGAGTTGCGTAGGGTGCGCCGAGGTTGTTAAAGGTCATGCCCATCGACGCATCGACTTCTTGGTCTGTCACAGGTGCGACATCCTCTGCCGGCAAGTTTGTAATGATCATCGCGACGAAGTTTGCCGGCACTACCATCACACCCGAAGCCGCATCGAACGCGCCGCCACCCCAGTCGGGGCCGCCAGACGACGAGGGCATAACAACCGTTCCCTGCGCAGAAATTGGCGTGTACATATCGCCGTACAGTAACTCTTCGGCTCGACTCTGGCACATCCAGCGATCAATCGGGGTGAAGCCCCAGGCGTCGTCGGGACTGAAGCCCTGCTTCGCGACAGCCGGCATGCCCACGGGATAGGGTTGCGTGGGAGACAGCTGCTCACCCGGCATGGCGCCCTGTTGAGGCACCGGACGCTCCTCAATAGGCACCAAGGGTTCACCCGTGCGACGATCAAAAACAAAGATCAGCCCCTGCTTGGTGTTTTGAATCAAGGCTGGAACTGACTCATCGCCAACGGGATAGTCGACCAATATGCCGGGGGTCGGCAAGTCGTAGTCCCAAATGTCATGATGCACGATTTGCTGGTGCCAAACTCGCTCGCCAGTGGATGCGTTCAACGCGACCACGCTGTCTGAGTAGAGGTTATCTCCCGGTCGATCCGTACCGCTGAAGTCGACGGTTGGGGACGTGGTCGGCAGGTAGACTAGGTTCAGCGCCTCGTCCCAAACAAAGCCCGACCAAACATTCGCACCACCGTTCTGAGGCACATGGTCGCCACCCCAGCTATCAAATGCGGGATCACTCGGATCTCGCGGTATCGGATCGAAAGACCAGAGGAATTCTCCGCTCCGCGCGTGAAATGCCATCACCCTGCCGCTGGGAGAGGCAATGCGCTGATTATCGGCGACCGAGGATCCAACGACGACGGTGTCATTAACGATCGCCGGTCGAGCGAGCGCCCACACTTCTCCCGGAAACAGTTCCGGCCGCGAGATCTCGATGTCGACGATGCCCTGATCACCAAAATCGGTGCAGGGCATCCCGGTCTCCGCATCGATTGCGATCAGCCGGTAGTCGCTCGTTCCAAGCAATAATCGGGTCTTGCAAGCTGCCTCTTCAGGCGCGTCCGTATCGGACCAGGCACTGATGCCTTTGCATTTCAGCGACAGCCCACCGAAACCGCCCGGATCATATTTCCACAGTAACTCGCCCGTCCCGGGATCGAGCGCATGCAGTTGCCGTGAAGGCGTGCACGTAATCAGCTTGCTGTTAAGGAGTAAAGGTGCATCTTGATACGAAACGATACCGGCACTCTCGGGCATATCACCACTGTGATAAACCCAGGCCCGTTGCAACTGAGAGACATTATCCGCTGAAATGGCATCGAGCTGCGAATACCGCGTCCCGTGCTGACGAGCCAATGGATCAGCGGACTGACCGGCAATTGCCTGCCCGGAAAAAACGAGCATTAAGAATACAACCCAGGCGCCTCCGTTAGTTTCACTTACTCGCCTGCGATACCGTGCTAATCGTAATATTCCAGTCATGTGATACTCGCTGTCTCTTTTGATTTCATCCTACATTATTGATCCGTACGAGGCCGTTAATCAACAACGTTGCTGAATACTTGACAAGACCTCACCACGCGTGGAACGCTCAGACGAGTCAAAGCGCTTCTAAACGATCCGATAACAATCACTAGCGAGAGAACCTCTTTACTATGACCTGTCAGCCCTCATCACTCGTCTCTGCAGCAATCACTCCGCCACAGTTCACTTGGTCCACGCTCGCCATACTACTCGCGACTTTTGTGTTTCCGGCAGCCGCTGCCGACATGATCGACCGCAGGTCGCTGCCAATTAAGGCGCCCGCGCACACCGGAGAGCTCGCTCTGACGGTGGATGCCAGCGAGCAACAGTTCCCGCAGACCGTACGAGCGCCCGAGGGGGCACCCAATGTGATTGTCGTAATGACAGATGATGTCGCCTTTGGCGCGATCGGAACCTTTGGCGGTGCGGTTCCGACACCTGAGTTGGATGAAATTGCTGCTCAGGGCGTTCGGTTTTCACGGTTTCATACCGTTGGCGTCTGTTCGCCGACACGTGCAGCGCTTCTCACTGGTCGCAATCACCATCGCGTCGGCATGGGCTCATTGGTCGAATTGAACTCACCTTACCCAGGGTATACGGGACGCATCCCAGAATCTGCGGCCACCATGGCGAGGGTCTTGAGAGATAACGGCTATAACACCGCGATGTTTGGCAAAGATCACAACGTCCCGATGATTGATCGTGCTGGCGCCGGTCCTTTTGACCAATGGCCCACAGGACGCCTACGTGGTTTTGATTACTTCTGGGGCTTTGTCGCCGGTGATACAAACCAATGGAAACCCGGCTTGACTGAGGGCACAGTGCCTCTGGATACCAGTGATTGGCCTGAAGATCGACTATTCGATGAGGCCATGGCCGACCGCGCGATTCAGTGGATTCATCAGGTCAAGGCCGTCGCGCCAGACGAGCCTTTTTTCATGTACTACGCTCCCGGGACTGCACACGCACCGCTGCAAGCGCCACAAGAATGGATTGATCGTTATGCCGGTCAATTCGATGAAGGATGGGACGCTTTGCGTGACCGCATATTGGCCCAACAAATTGCTGCTGGAGTGATCCCCGAGGGCACCGTCGGAACGCCCCGCCCTGACATGATCCGCGCGTGGTCTTCCCTCTCTGATTCTGAACGCCGCGTTTATGCCCGCTTCATGGAGGTTTATGCGGCGATGCTAGCCTATCAGGACTTCCAGTTTGGTCGCATCATGGATGAACTTCACAGAATGGGCATCGCCGAAAATACGCTGGTGATTTACATTCAGGGTGACAATGGGGCCAGTGGTGAGGCGGGTGTTCCGGGTACGCTCAACGAGATGCCATGGCTCTCGCACGGCCGGGAGTATGAGGTAGGGATTGAGTATCTCGCAAACAACCTCGATGTCATCGGCAGCCAAGCGACCTATCCCGGCTATCAATTGGGCTGGACGTGGGCGACATCATCGCCCTTTCAGTGGTTTAAGCAATTGCCCTCTCATTTCGGCGGAACGCGCAACAGCATGGTCATGAGTTGGCCGGCTCGATTTCAAGGTGATAGTAGCGTGAGAAGTCAGTTCCATCACGTTATCGATGTCATGCCAACGGTGCTTGAGGCTGCCGGCATCGCCCCTCCTGAGCGCGTTGATGGTGTCGAACAACTGCCCCTCGATGGCGTCAGTATGCTCTACGCAGCCGCATCAGCTGAGGCGGCTGGCCAGCGGAACACGCAATATTTTGAGCTTTACGGCAACCGGGGGATCTACCATGACGGTTGGTTCGCGGGTACGACGCCCAGGAACTATCCATGGGAACTCACGACACAGCGGGAAAACAGTGACGTGACCACTTACCCCTGGGAACTCTATCATGTTGATTCCGACTTCTCCCAGGCCAATGATCTCGCGAGCGAGCGCCCAGACAAGCTGGCTGCAATGCAACAACTGTTCGATCAAGAAGCCCGTGATAATTGGGTCTACCCTATCCATGATAGTGGCGCGCCCAACCGAGGCATGGTCATGGCCCAGGGAGGGGGTGGTCCCGGGTTCCGCACTGACTACGTCGTTTGGGGGCCCAATGTTAGCCTAGGGATGTATGCTGCACCCTACTTCTACAGCCTTCCCTTCACCCTCACCGCGGACATCACGGTACCGGAGGCCGGAGCCAATGGCGTTTTAGTGGCTGCGGGCTCTTATTTTGGTGGCTGGAGTTTTTATCTGCACGATAACAAACCCGTCGCCATGGCCTCAGTATCGCCACTGCCCGGGGGGCAAACTCGGCTCAGTGGTGATCAAGCAATAGCACCGGGCGAACACACTGTGACTTACAACTTCACACCTCAGGGCTTGGGGGGACACCTGCGTATCGCTGTCGATGGACAGGTGGTCGCGGAGGGCGATGTGGCTGAGCGCCCGCTATCAATCGCTGGCAATGGCGAGAAGTGGGATACCGGTAGAGATCTGTACACGCCTGTCAGCACCGACTATGCCGACGGCGGATATTTTACCGGCACCTTGCACAAGGTGACCGTCAAACTGCAGCCGCCGTCGCGCCCGAGTCACTGAGCGGTGCACTGGTCTTTCAAGCAGCTGGAAATCACACAGGGAAGATCCCACCACCCAAGATCTCGTCGCTCATTTGGAAGACGCGGTCTTGCGCTTGACGCGGGAAAGATTTTTTAAGCTGGGTGCTCAGCAAGATACACCCGTAACATTTGTTCCTAGCGGGTTCGCAGCCCTTGATTAACACCGCGCAAGGGAAGTCGAAGCGCGTTCTGGAAAAAAGCCACCATTTGATACTGGCCTACCAGAAGCGGCAGTTCCATGAGCTGCTCCTCGTTATACATAACAGCGAGCTCCGACCAAGTCTCATCGGAGATCATCGCGCGGGACTGCAACTCCTCCGCCATTGCCATTAATGCCGCATCACCGCGACTCCATGCTGGGTGTGACGAACCGGTAATCACTTGCTCGATCTCGGCGTCGGTGACGCCGCCGTCTTTCGCTTTGCCCACATGTTCCCCCCACTCATACGGAGCTTCCAGTAACCAGGCGGTCCGCAAGACCACTAGCTCTCGGTCCCGAACAGACAAATGCGATTTGCCGGTCACCTGAAAAGTCATCTCAGTCAGCGCGGCCCATAGCTCTCGCCGACGCAACACGGTAAAAAAAATGGCTGGCAAATCATCGGGGTGGCCCGGTTCGACACGATGCCCGGCGAAGTTGCTCCGAAGATCAGTCCACATGGCCATCGCCTCGTCGAGCAACTCATCTCGAGGTAGTGGCGGGATACGCTCAGGGTGCCCAAGAATTTCCTGCTCCCTCGCTGCCAAATGCGCACTCAGCTTTGCTTCCGCCATGTCGACACCCCTAGTATTGAACAACAGTGTTGGTATATTGGAGCTTCACGAGCTCGGTTGCAAATACAAGCTCATCGGTCCGAAGAGTCGCGGAGATCAAGGCAATGGAAACAAAGGAACCTAAGACATCGCCTGACGCAGGTCTTGCACCTTACCCCCGTCCGGCGAGTGCTTGGTACGCGACCGTTTTACTAGCCCTCCTGTATTGGGTGTCGATTTTAGATCGCACAGTCATCTCGTTTTTGGTCGATCCGTTGAAGGCGGATATCGGTATTACGGATGTTCAGTTTGGTATGCTTCACGGGCTTGCATTTGCGATCACTTTTTCGATCTTCGGTTTGTTTGCGGGAGTGCTGGCAGACCGCGTGTCACGAAAAAAGATTGTGTTCTTTAGCGTCGCTATCTGGTCACTGGCTACTGCAGCCTGCGGGTTGGCGAAAAATTTCACCATGCTCATGGTGGCACGAGTCGGTGTTGGCTTTGGTGAATCGGGGCTGAATCCGGCCGCAAACTCCACCATCAGCGATATGTTCCCAAAATCAAAGCTAACCTTAGCTCTCGCCGTCTATGCCCTGGGCGCATCGGTCGGCGCCGGCTGCGCTTATCTTGTGGGTGGCTTGCTAATCGACTGGGTCTCGACCTCCAGTACATTCGCGCTCCCGCTCCTCGGTGAGGTCAAGCCGTGGCAAGCGGTATTTATCATCGTCGGACTACCGGGGTTAGCGCTTGCGTTGCTCAGTCTGACCTTGCCTGAGCCCGTACGTCGCGGGCAACGTGACGGCAACACTGACGCCACCTTGATGCAAGCCATGTTGCAAGGCTATCCCAAACTCTGGCAGTTCATGGGCCAGAACAAACGTTTTTTTACAATCCATTATCTCGGGTTTGGTCTGGCCTCCACTGGATTTGTCGCAGGCAACGCATGGTATCCTGCCCACATGGCCCGCAGCTTCGGCTGGAGTGGTAGTGATATTGGCCTAACCTTGGGGTTGTCGATGATCGTCGGTGGCGCTATCGGAAAACTGGCCTGCGGATTGACTACGGAGGCGCTCTTTAACCGAGGCCACTACGACGCCAACTTTCTGTGGTACGGCATGTGTTTATTGCTCGCAACACCGGCTGGTATCGTCGCCACCACTAGTCACAGTCCCTGGGTCTTTTTGATGGGAATCACCCTGATGGTGGCGCTACTATCAACCCTCACAGCCGTGTGGGCCGCATCGATGAATCTCACAGTCCCAAACGAACTCCGGGGAAAAGCCATCGCTTTTTACGCCGCCTCTGTCGGCCTCATCAGTCTCAGTCTGGGCCCCGTAGCGATTGCTTGGTTTTCGGATGCTCT
>Ga0181573_10001377_pt1 | contig 24081 bp, 21 predicted proteins | sample 101ome_25_FD_148643 | JGI IMG/M metagenome (GOLD analysis project Ga0181573, IMG submission 148643) | Coastal salt marsh microbial communities from the Groves Creek Marsh, Skidaway Island, Georgia - 101409BT metaG (spades assembly) | ecosystem: Environmental > Aquatic > Marine > Intertidal zone...
TTTCTTCGCCGTCGCCATATCAAGCGTGTCTGCCAAAGCGCCTGACAGCTTGTCGATAATCTCGTCAACGTGGTCGTTTTGAATAATCAGCGGCGGGCATAGCGCAATCCGATTACCGCCTAGAGGGCGCACAATAAGCCCGCGCTCCTCCGCTGCTTTCGCACAGAACTGGCCAACTTTCATGCCCTCAAAAGGCTGCTTGCTTCCCTTATCCGCGACTAACTCTAACGCGCCCAATAATCCGATCGCCGATACCTCACCAACCAGCGGATGATCCGCAAACTCCCCCAACCGCTTGCCCATGTAGCTTCCTACCTCTGCAGCATGTTCAAACAGCCGATCACGAGCATAAATATCGAGGACCTTGCTGGCGACAGCACAACCCAGAGGGTGACCACTATAGGTGTAGCCATGCCCAAAGACGCCCATATCGGAGGCAGGGCCCGCGATCGCGTCCGCGATATCACCACTCACTAGTGCGGCAGATAGGGGCACATAAGCGGAGGTAAGTGCTTTCGCGCAGGCCATCATCTTGGGTTTGAGATTATATTTCTCGGCGCCGAAGGCGGCCCCCAGTCGGCCAAATCCGCAAATTACCTCGTCATCCCACAGCATGATGCCGTATTTATCCAGCACGGCCTGAATAGCAGCAAAGTAGCCCTCTGGTGGAACGATGACACCACCGGCACCGTTGACAGGTTCAGCAATCATCGCCGCAATGGTCTCCGGCCCTTCTTCTATGATCAGGGCCTCAAGCTCGCTTGCACGCCGCGCGACAAAGTCCGCTTCGGTTTCACCGTCTTCGGCGCACCGATAATAATGGGGAGCACCCGTCCTAAGGATTCCTAGCGCATCGAAGGGCAACTGGAAATGAGTGTGGTTGGGAGGCAGCCCTGTCAGCGCTGCTGAGGCCACGGTGACCCCGTGGTATCCCTTCTCGCGAGCAATGATCTTGACCCGCTCGGGCTGGCCGGTTGCCACGGCGTAATAACGGATCAGCTTGACCAGAGTGTCGTTTGCATCTGAACCGGAAGCACCCAGGAAAACCCGCGCATCATCCATCGGTGCCATGGCAGCGAGTTTGTCGGCCAGCTCAATAGCCGCCGGGTGGGTCTTGCCCCCAAACATATGACTAAAGCTCAGGTCTCGCATTTGCTGCTGCGCGACTTCAATGATTTCCTGATTGCCATACCCTAACGAGGTGCACCACAGGCCAGCCATCCCCTCTAGGTACTGCTTGCCATGATGGTCATAAATGTAAGGCCCTTCCCCGCGGGCAACGATCATCGTCTCGGTCGCCGAGGGATTGGTGGTGGGATAAATCATCGCAGTCATGGCGGCCCCTTGAGTTAAATAACGTCGGTAAATTAGCGCAGGCGGTAATGTTTACCAATCCCCAGAAAGGGTAGCTACCACTGACTACTGCGCCTTGTTTTTTTCTTTACCACATCGCTTGCAACGGTAGCGAGTTATCAGCTCGCCGCGATGCACCGCAAAGGGGTCACTGTTTACAATCTGCCATTTGTGGTGACCGTTTCGGCACAGGGTGAGATCCCCGGCCTTTCTCTCTGACCTTGCGCGACGCCCCGGGAATTGGATGACCTCTGTCATGCCATCTACCCCGCAAGCCTCGCTCGGGCTACCGCTCGGTTCCAGCCCTCGAGTCGGCGCGTTCGGGCACCTGCAGAGAGTTCAACCTTAAATTCACGATCTACCTGCCACACCTTGACGAGTTCAGATTTGTTTTGCCACAAACCGACGCCCAGACCCGCCAAGAAGCACGCACCGGCAACGGTCGTCTCGATTACCTTGGGCCGGATTAATTTGCGGCCGAGATAATTCGCTTGTAGTTGTAACAGAAAGTTATTGGCCGTCGCCCCACCATCGACCCGCAGAGGCTTTAGGCGCTTGCCCAACTCGGACTCCATGACCCGCAAGATGTCTGCATTTTGCAGCGCCATGGCATCGAGCGTTGCGCGGGCGATATGGCCTCTGCCGCTCCCTCGGGTCAGGCCCGAGATCAATCCCCGCGCCTCAGGATCCCAGTGTGGCGCTCCCAGACCAGCAAGTGCTGGCACGAACTCCACACCCCCACTATCGGTGACGGATCTGGCCAACGCCTCGACGTCGGAGGCTTTTTTGATGATGCCGAGCTCATCCCTCAGCCACTGCACCGCCGCACCGCAGACAAAGGCGCCTCCCTCAAACGCATAGGTCACAGGACCGGCGTCACCGAGTTGCCAGCCTATCGTCGTCAGCAAGCCCGCCTTGGAGCGCAAAAGCTTGTCGCCAGTATTCATCAGGATAAAGGATCCCGTTCCGAAGGTGCATTTCGCCTCACCCGCCTCGAAACAGGCCTGCCCGAAGAGCGCTGATTGCTGGTCACCGGCAATACCGGTAATAGGAATGCCGTCGGGCAGTCCCTTCACGCCCTTGGTCACCCCAAGAACGCCACTTGACGGAAGCACGGTGGGCAAGATGCTCTTATCAACACCAAACATTTCCATCAGATCGTCGTCCCATCGGCGAGTCTTGATGTTAAGAAGCGAGGTTCGCGAGGCATTAGAGACATCGGTCCCATGGACCAAACCGCCCGTCAGACGCCACAGGAGAAACGAATCGACCGTACCTCCGGCAACCTTTCCCTGGCGGACGCGACGACCCACCCCAGTGGTATTGTTTAACAGCCAACGGTACTTCGACGCCGAGAAATAGGGATCCAGAACCAGCCCCGTCTTGCGGCGGATAACTGGCTCATGGCCAGCGGCTCTCAAGGATTCACAAAAGTCGGTGGTGCGCCGACACTGCCACACCACCGCGTTATTCAGGGGCCGTCCCGAGTCGCGATCCCACAACATCGTGGTTTCGCGCTGGTTGGTGATGCCTATCGCCACGATATCTTTCGGTTTGGCGACACCACGTCGAAGCAAACCCGACAACGCTTTCTGCACCGATGTCCAAATCTGCTCCGGATCGTGTTCGACCCAACCGGGCCTAGGGTAGAGTTGGGGAAACTCGACGTTGACGCTGCCGAGCAACCGTCCCCTCCTGTCCATAGCCGCCACTGTCGATCCCGTGGTGCCCTGATCAATCGCAAGAATGATCTCCGCCATAGACAACGTCTCCCTAGCGACGCGTTCAGATTAGGCTGCGCTATAGCCCTCGATGGCTTTAATCTCGAGGTAGTCGGTGAAGCCATGAGCGCCCCACTCTCGACCATTACCCGACTGCTTGAAACCGCCAAAGGGAATGTCCGAACCGCCGGCAGCCCCATTCAAATGGATATTGCCAGCGCGGATCTTGGTCGCAAGCTTTCGGGCACGATCGATATCTTCACCCTGAATATAGCCAGCTAAGCCGTATGGCGTGTCGTTGGCAATACGAATTGCTTCTTCCTCGGTATCGTAAGGAATCATGACTAAAACAGGCCCAAAGATTTCTTCCCGCGCGATCACCATGTCATTGTTTGCCTCTGAGAATACCGTGGGCCGGACGTAATAGCCCTTCTCAATCCCAGCAGGCAGACCCGTGCCGCCGCATACCAACTTTGCCCCTTCGTCGATGCCCTGCTGGATAAGGCCCTGAATCTTGTCCCACTGCACCTTGGAGACCACAGGACCCATGGTGGTGTTCTCGTCAGCAGTATCACCAATCACTACGGCCTCACTGATCTTGGCAGCAATCGCTTCAGCGTCCGCGAGCATGGCGCGGGGGACAAGCATCCTCGAGGGCGCATTACAGGACTGACCCGTGTTGTTATACATATGGAGCACGCCACGAGTTACCGCAGCCTCCAGATCCGCATCGTCCATGATGATGTTGGGCGACTTGCCACCCAATTCCTGAGTCACGCGTTTAACAGTCGGCGCCGCATTTTGGGCGACCAGAGAGCCCGCGCGGGTTGACCCGGTAAAGGACATCATGTCCACATCCGGGTGAACCGAGAGCGCAGTCCCCACAGTGGGACCATCACCGTTGACGAGGTTGAAGACACCAGCAGGCACGCCGGCTTCATGCATGATCTCCGCATAAAGATAGGCCGACAAGGGCGCAATCTCACTCGGCTTGAGTACCATCGTGCACCCCACCGCGATCGCCGGCGCCACTTTGCAACTCACTTGATTCAAGGGCCAGTTCCAGGGCGTAATCAGACCACACACACCGATGGGCTCTTTCACGACCTTGTGGGGCCCGAGGTCTTCTTCAAACGCATAGGTCTTCAGCACCTTGGCCGCTTCGACGATATGACCGAGCCCCGCATAGGCCTGAGCGGTTGATGCAAGCTTGATGGGTGCTCCCATCTCAACCCGTATAGCCTCAGCCACCTCACCAATCCGGCGCTTGTACACTTCAGCCATGCGCTCAAGTAATGCGACTCGCTCTTCCACCGAGGTCTGGCTGAAGGTTTCAAAGGCCGCTTTTGCCGCCGCCACTGCTTTGTCCACATCCGCTTCGTTGCCTAGGGAGATGGTGGCACAGACCTCTTCTGTGGCCGGGTCCAGCACCTCGAAGTCATTGGGTGATGAGGGCTCTACCCATTCGCCGTTGATATAAAACTGCTTGTACTCTCGCATAACCTGCCTCGTGTGTGTCATTGCCTTTTGTTTTAGTGGCCTACGCCGTCGCTTTGGGATTGTACAACCGACGTCCTGTCGCAACGATACCCCCCCATAGGGGGAATGAAAAGGATACCCGATAGGCTGAAACGTAGTTTTACGCCATTCTATTTGGCATCAAGTAATCGTGCCGGATGCATGCCATCAACGTAGCCCATAAATGGCTGGTGGATAGAATAACCCAATAGCTCTCGCGCTCTGATAGGAAGAGTTCCAACGACCTCGGGGGGCACAGCCAACAGCATTGTCTCCAGCGGGCGAGCCCACCCTGCGCAATACTGGGGCGTGACAATGAGGCGCGAACTGCCCGAGACGTTTGCTCCGCCACGGTGCCACAGATCCCCCCGCGCAATCATCAGCGAGCCAGCTTTCATGGTGACCTTTACCGCGTCAGGATGAAATCCCGGATCATGAGATGCGTCCGGCGCCGATTGGTCTACAAAATCCTGATCCTTGAGCGCGCCGGGGAAATCGGTTTCTGCCCAGCGATGGCTTTGCGGCAATACCTCCGTGGCACCATTTTCCTCGGTTGTATCGTCCAGTGCCCAAAAGGCGGAGATGCCAAAGATTTCATGGGGCGGCGACACCGAGATATGGCCATCATCAGTGTGCCAGGGCTGATGGCTCTCCCCCGGCTGGAGATCGATCGCCAGGCAAGCGGACAGCAAACAACTTTTTCCTAACAATGCTTCCGCTATGGCAAGGGGGATCGGATGGGTAATTAGATCCGCAAAACAGGCGTCTTTAGCCAGGAGCCCATAGACCCGATGAGTCTGGCGGCCCTCAAACGTATTCCTGCCTTTTGGACCCCCGCTTATCCAAGGATCCAGCGCATCGCGATAACGCGCTACCTCATCATCGGACAAGACATCGGGGAGGACCACAAACCCCTCGTGGTCAATTTGATTGCACCAAGTCGAGATCATCTCTGGTGCAGGCGGATCAATCGGTTGCATCATGTTTTTCTGCTTTTGATTGGGCGTTCATTCCTTTGCTCCGCGGAGCAATTTCCATCTCGAGCCACACGAAAAACGTTGCTCTCTCCCGCAGACTTGGTCTCTTTCCCGCGGCAAGGGAATCCAAGGTAACCCTAATAGACTGCTAGATCTTGTCACAAAGGCCGTCGATCAAACAGTTTGATCCGCCCTGATTAACACTCCACTGAAGTGACCCACCCGCAGCCCCCCGGGCATGGTAACTAATCGACGCGTCGTCGCCGGTGCTGATTTTGATCTTTTTGCTCCAGAGAGAGATATTTGATGCGTAGGGATCTGAACTCGTATAAACGTGGATTGTGTTGAACGCACCGGTAGCCATCATTGCTGAAACAGCTGCCGCAACTTCAGGATTTTTCTCGCCACAATTTTGTAGATTGCCCTCCAGCTCCCAGCACAACTCCATCGCCACTTTCAACCTATCAAAGTCTTCGATTATTTCGGCAAACTCGGCGCGCTTTACATAATTCTGATAAGCGGGCAGCGCGACCATCGCCAGAATGCCGATGATGGCGATACCAATCATCAACTCGATGATAGTAAAACCCCTGATGTCGCGGATTTTCTGAGCGGTTGGTGAAAAACCATTGAGCGACCTCATACCTTCCCCCCTCTACCTATTTTTGTTTGAAATAGCCCCTAATAGTTGCTAATTGTGCCGGTATTTCGAGTAGCGTGTCATCCTTTGAGCACACGCTAAACTTAGGCATACTTCAGCCCCACCCAAAAAACATCACCGGACGGTTCTCATGAATCAAGCAGTTGATCTAAACGAGATGCAGCTATTTCGCGACATGGCGCGAAGGGCCTTTGAAAAAGAAATTACGCCACACTATGAGGCCTGGGAGGAAGCCCACAGCGTGCCTCGCAGTCTCTGGAACACCCTGGGCGAGGCGGGATTGCTTTGCCCCGACGTCGAGGAACAATACGGAGGCGCTGGGACCTCTCCCCATGTCACCTTAGCGATGATTGAGGAACTCTCGTATATGGGCTACGGCGGCTTCGCCTCAGGCTATGGCATCCACTCAAACATCGTCGCGCCCTACATTAGCCGGCATGGTACAGCGGAGCAGAAAGCCACTTGGCTACCCAAAATGACCTCTGGGGACTGCGTGGGTGCATTGGCCATGACCGAGCCCGGCGCAGGATCCGACGTGCAGGGCATAAAGACTCAGGCCGTTCGCGACGGGGACGACTGGATTCTCAATGGCTCAAAAATATTTATCACCAATGGTATCCATGCAGACTTGGTTATCGTCGCAGCGATTACCGACCCCGGTAAAGGCGCCAAGGGCACGTCGCTCTTCTTGGTGGATGCTCATGCGCCTGGTTTTGAAAAGTCGAAGAAGATTGAAAAGATCGGTCAGCACACATCGGACACAGCCCTGCTGTTTTTTACCGATGTGAGACTCCCCGCCAGTGCCTTGTTGGGCGAGGTGAACAAAGGATTTGCAATTCTGATGGATGAGCTACCCCGAGAGCGACTAGGCATTGCCGCTCAAGCAGTGGCCGCCTCGGAGGGGGCTTTGGACATCACCGTGCAGTACGTGCAGGAACGGGAGGCCTTTGGCCAAAAGGTGGGGCAATTCCAGAACACCCGCTTCAAGCTGGCGGACGTAAAAACCGACATTGCCATCAATCGTGCGTTTTATGAAAAGTGCGCCGACAAATATGCGCGGGATGAGCTGGGTCCCGATGAGGCCGCCATGCTGAAACTCGCCAGCTGCGAGATGCAGTGCAAAGTAGCCGACCAGTGCCTCCAGTGCTTCGGCGGCTACGGCTACACAACCGAATATCCCATCTCTCGTTTTTATGTGGACGCCAGAATTCAAACCATTTACGGGGGAAGTTCTGAGATCATGCGTGAGCTAGTCGCGCGATCAATACTCGGTCGCAGTTGAGGTTGAGGTTGAGGTTCTGAATGAAGCTGGAGGTTTGTGACATGACACGTCAACTAGGTTGCTTTTTCAGAGTTTTTGCCGTCCTTCCCTGTCTGCTGACCACCACGCCGAGCGTAGCGACCGATCAGGCCGTCGAACAGATCATTGAGTCCCACTGGGCGTGGACTCTCGAAAATTATCCCGAGTGGCGGCTGGAGTACGGGGACCGATCGGGCAACCGCGACTGGACGGACCTCAGCCTTGAGGCGATGGCCAAGCGGAGCAATGACTTGGCTGCATTTGTACGGGACTTAACCGCAATCGAGCCCGCGGGCCTGAGTGCCGAGACCGCACTCAACCGCGAAATGCTTCTCAGAGATTTGAAAGAGGAACGCGAGCGGTTTGAACAGGGGCTACACCTAATCGCCATCGACATGCGGTCGGGCCCGCAGCTCCGATTCAGCATGGCAGAGCGACTTCCATTTGAAACTGAAGCTGACTACCGAGATTGGCTTGCACGCCTTGAAAAATTACCCACGCAACTTGCCCAGTACGAAGCTCTCCTCCAAGAGGGGATAAATCGGGACAGGGTGCAAGCACAGATCATCATATCTCGGGTGCCTGATCAAATTGCGCGAGTGGTTACCGAAGACGCCACGCAAAGTCCATTCTATGGGGTTTTCGCTGACATCCCCGATACCATTCCCTCCGACATCCAGAGAGAATTACAGGACAAAGCAAAACGCGTTATCAGTAACGTACTCAATCCAGCCTACAGAGACTTTGGGACATTCATCAGCGACACCTACCTCCCCGCCAGCCGCAGTCAACCCGGGATAGGGTCACTCAAGGGTGGCAAGGGTGCCTACCAATTTCTCGCGGCTAGCTTCACAACCACGGAGTTGACCCCCGAGGAGATCCATCAGATCGGACTGGATGAGGTCGCCCGTATTCGCACCGAGATGGAGCAAGTCATCAAGGAAGTCGGGTTTGAAGGGGATATCAAAGCATTCAACGAATTTCTCCGCACCGACCCCCAGTTTTACTACAGCAGCGCGGAAGAATTGTTGGAGGGGTATCAGGCAGTCTCAAAACGGCTGGACCCTGAACTCGTAAAACTTTTTGGAAAACTCCCCAGAGCGCCCTATGGGGTTCGGCCGATTCCCGCTGATATCGCGCCCGACACCACCACTGCCTATTACATGCAGCCCGCTGCAGATGGCACACGTCCCGGCTGGTATTACGTAAACCTTCATAAGCCCGAGGTGCGCCCCAAGTTTGAAATGGAAGTGCTGAGCGTTCACGAGAGCGTCCCGGGGCATCACCTGCAAATTGCCTTGGCCCAAGAGCTCGGCGAGCTACCGGAATTCAGACGCAACAGTGGCGTCACCGCCTTCGTGGAGGGCTGGGGGCTTTACTCAGAGCGCCTTGGGTACGATATGGGACTCTATCAGGACCCCTACTCTCGCTACGGTCAGCTGGTTTATGACATGTGGCGTGCAGTACGACTCGTGGTCGACACCGGCATGCATTACTTCGGCTGGAGTCGAGATCGGGCAATCCAATTTTTTCTCGACAATGCGGCCAAAACGGAAACTGATATCGTCAATGAGATCGATCGCTACATCGGCTGGCCGGGGCAGGCGCTTGCTTACAAAATTGGTCAGTTAAAAATGCTTGAACTGCGGGAGCGATGCGAAACTGCTCTTGGAGAGGAATTTGATATCCGCGCATTTCACGATCACTTGCTGGGCGCAGGCGCGATTCCCCTCGATGTGCTCGAAGAACGCATGCTTCGCTGGCTTGACTCACAAATGACGTCAGAGGGCTAGCAGGCACACTTCGGCTCTCAAAACCAGGCCGCCTCCATCCGCCAAGTGGTGTCGTCAAAGTCGCAGAGCAAATCTGCCCACACCCGGGTTTGCGGCAACTCCCAGCGGGCAAACCAGTTCATCGCCTGTAACTTGCCACGATAAAAATCCGCGTCATTGCCGACAGCGCCATTGGCGAGGGCCTTCGCCGCCACTCGGCCCTGGCGCAACCACATCCATGCAATGACCACGTGGCCAAACAGCTCGAGGTAACGGGCCGAATTTGCCATCACCAGGTCAATATCCTTCTCCAACATGCCACCTATTAAGGTCTCGGTGGTTCGCTCCAGCTCTGACACCGCATTGGTTAGCGCTGCCACCATGGTCTGTAGATCCTCGCACCCTTCGGCTTTCGAGACCTCAGCGCGCATGGCCTCTACGCAAGCTCGATAGCCTGCCATACCGTTTTGAGGCACTTTGCGTCCAAGCAGATCCAGCGACTGAATGCCGGTGGTCCCCTCATGAATGGGATTCAGACGATTGTCCCGGTAAAACAACTCCACTGGGTGCTCATTGGTATAGCCGGCTCCACCCAGCACCTGAATAGCGAGGTCATTAGCCTTTGGGCCCCATTCCGAGGGCCATGTTTTCACAATCGGCGTCAGGAAATCGAGTAAAGCAAAGGCCGCTTCACGGCCCTCTGCATCGGGATGGGTCTTCCAGTCATCGATAAGCTGTGAAGCGTAAAGGCACAAACACCACGCCCCCTCGGCGTAGGCTTTTTGCGCCAACAGCATGCGCCGCACATCTGCGTGCTCAATTAACATGACAGGAGGGCCCAGCGGGTCTTTACTCGAGGGTTTGCGACCTTGAGGACGCTCTTTCGCATAATCAAGGGAGTACTGATAACCCGTCAGCGCCAAGGTCGCGCCTGAGGTTCCGACCATAACCCGCGCCTCGTTCATCATATGAAACATGTATTTGAGTCCCTGATGGGGCTCTCCTACTAGATAGGCAGTGGCGCCCTCTCCCTCGCCAAAATTTAACGCGGTGGAGGTCTGCCCTCGCCCGCCCATTTTGTGAAATAGCCCAGCCAGCTGAACGTCATTTCTCTCCCCAATGGAGCCATCATCGTTAAGTAAAAACTTTGGACAGATGAAGAGAGAAATGCCTTTAACTCCGGGCGGTGCACCGTCGATACGCGCCAGTACTGCGTGAACGATATTGCTCGACAATTCATGATCACCACCGGAAATCCAGATCTTGTTACCAAACAAGCGATAGCTGCCGTCCGCCTGAGGCACGGCTTTGGTGCGCATATCGGCCAGACTTGAGCCCGCCTGAGGCTCACTCAATGCCATGGTGCCGGCAAATTCGCCGGTCCTGAGCCTGGGCACCCAGGTCTTGATCTGATCCTCTGATCCATAGGCCTCAAGTAGATTCGCGTTGGCTGCAGTCAGTGCGTGGAAGCCGTTGGTAGTGCTGGCTGCCGCGGTTAGGTAACCCAACGCGCAAGCTGACACAACAAGAGGAAGCTGCATACCACCCCAGTCATAATCCTGGTCTGGACAGATGAGTCCCGCCTCGGCGACCGCGTCGTAGGCTTCCTTGATCTCCGGGATCATCTGCACTTTTTCACCGTCCCAATCAGGCTGGTTGAGGTCCACTTTCTTTCGGATTGGAACAAAAAAGTCCTCGGCCACACGCTCGGCAATATCGAGCGCAGCATCGAAAGATTCCCGGTTATGGTCCCCGTATCGATCGCGGGCTGTCAGTGCCTCTACATCAAAGAGTTCGTAAAGGTAAAATTCCAGATCCCGACGAGACAACAGTGGAGCGGGCATGATGTATTCCTTAGCGGGTTAATAGATGATCAGTCCAGCGCCAATCGGCCAACGGACTCCATGGCCAGACTTCCCAGCCACAAGGTATTTCCGCAGGGAGTGGCGCTGGTGATGTAATGGTAACCAAACTCCGGGTCCTGGAAATTCCTTTTCACTTGACCGTTAAAATCCACCCCGATGACAAAACTGGTGGGCTTGACGACCGCTGTCATTAACGCCCCGGGCAGCACCGACAAAAGCTTCCGAATGAATGGCTGCTGCGCGAGTTGATCCGCATTTTCACGAAGGGATGGCATGGCTATCCAGAAAGTATCTACTCCATCGAAGTTGATATTGTCAGGGGTCCCCGGCAACGCCTCTATCAGGAAATCCTGCTCCTCAGCCTTGGGGCCTTTGAGCCAGAGTCGCTTTACACGACCCAACCCGGTCTCGTTGACCAGCACATACTCATCGTTGGGCCCAAGTGCCACTCCATTGGCGAAGAACAGGCCGGTCAGATGAACCTTGGTGGTCCCGGTTGCCGGGTCCCAGGACAACAGCCGGCCGGTCATGGAGCCTTCATAGAAATCCAAAAGATTGTCCTGAATACCAAAACGATTTGATGCATCGGAAAACCAGACTGTGCCGTCAGCGGCAATATCCAAATCATCCACAAAGTTGAGCGGTGCCCCGTCATGGCGATCAGCCAGCACCTCAAGCTCTCCCAACGATATGCGCAGCAAACCACGAATTGCGTCGGCCACGATCAGACGACCATCAGCATCGATTTTTAATCCGAGGGGGCGTCCTCCAGTGTTCACTATAACCTCGGGAGGCTCGTCCCCCTGCCATGACAGAATGTCCCCGTTTTCGAGCCCCGTGTAATAGCTATTATCGGGGCCACAGGCGACGTCCTCGGGACCCACACTCGGCATTGACAGCTGACTCACCGCCTGCAGGCCAGTATTCGGGGCAAACGACCCGGTCAATCCGGGATTGGGGGGAGCAACCCAAGTCGCTGGCGTGATGGGTGAAAGGAACACAGCGCAGCCAACCCACAGAGCCATTACCCCAGCAAGCAAAATGACAACCCAGCGCACTCCAACCATTTTCCTGTTCCTCAATCTTTTTGGAGACAAAGGCTTACTCGAGCCCGGCGCCCCATCACCTCACATGCCATTTGGGTAGGTCTCGTGGTCAACCCAGCCACCCTCTCTGACCAGCCTCATGGCATTCCCATAGGCAATCAACAAGTTAAGGCAATAGGCAGCACGATCAACGAAATACGGATGTGCTTCAGCGTCGTTGAGGCTGGCATCGGCATTCAGAACCGAGCCCACGTTGCGAACAATCAAATTCTCTGGAATGTAGCAAAGTCTATTGTTCTTGTAGCTGCTGGTACGAAGCTCGGCAACCACGTAGGCGCCACCATCGACGGCAGACACTGAGGTGATAAGCGCAGGCTTGTGGTCTAAACCAGAAGTGGAAGAGCAGAGCATGAAAAAGTTTTTCAGCCCCGACGTCGCCATTCCATGCCACTCAGGGCTAACAATGACAAATCCGTCACTCGCGTGTAGCTCTTCGGTCAGATCGGCCATCACAGACCATTTACCCTCACCGGAGAAAAGCTCTTCATCCCACATCGGTAACGGCGACTTACCCAGATCCAGAGTCCAGGGGCTATGCCCCATCTCTTCGAGGACGGAAGCAAGATAAGCGCCCACCTTTGCGCTCTCCGACTCTTTCCGATGGCTTCCTACCACAATACCGATCTTCATGACTCCAACCTCGACACGACCTTACTCATCGTTTTGTACCGCTCCAACAACCTGTTCCCGACTTTAAATGAGAATGCTCTCATAGATTTTCAATGAGACTTTCACCCAGTGCTTGTATCAATGATGTAATTTGCTCCCGCTCCATCACGAAATGAGGTGCTAGCTGAATCGTGTCACCGCCATAACGAACCAAGAACCCTTTGTCCCACATTCTCATCGCAATCTCGAATGGCCGCCTGAGGGGCTCACCCGGGTAAGCGTCAAGAGTGATGGCACCGGCAAAACCGCAGTTACGAACATCCGTTACGAAAGGTTTATCCGCCAGTACGTCGTGGAGCACCTTTTCAAAAAATGGCGCCTCTTGATGCACCCGCTGGGGCAGCGCCTCATCAACCAAGACATCCAGCGCGGCTAGACCCGCCGCACAGGCAACCGGATGCCCCGAATAGGTATATCCGTGGGCAAACTCGAGGGCATATTCAGGTCCGCCATGAGCCATAAAGGTGTCATAAATATCTCGAGAGGCAATGACCGCCCCCATGGGGACAGCCCCATTCGTAAGCTGTTTCGCTACATTCAGAATATCCGGCACAACGCCGAACGCATCGGCACCGGTCATCGCGCCACAGCGGCCGAACCCCGTTATCACCTCATCAAAAATCAACAGGATGTCGTTGGCATCGCAGATCGCTCGCAAACGATCTAGATACCCCACGGGAGGCGGCAGCACTCCCGCCGACCCTGCCATCGGCTCAACAATCACCGCCGCAATGTTGGATGCATCGTGGAGAGCAATCGCCTCTGACAATTCGTCTGCCAAGTGGGCTCCTACGTCTGGCATGCCGCGACTAAACAAGTTTTCGGGCAGAAGGGTATGGCGCAAGTGATCAGCTTCAATGCCCTGCCCAAAGGCTTTTCGGTTTGCGGGGATACCGCCCACCGAAATGCCACCGAAATTAACACCGTGATACCCCTTCACGCGTCCAATGAATCGCGTTTTGCTGGGCTGACCCTTTAAACGCCAGTATGCCCTGGCCATCTTTAATGAGGTGTCGGCTGACTCGGATCCCGAGTTGGTGAAGAAGACGTGATCAAGGTCCTCGGGCATCAGTGATGCTACACGCTCGGCAAGCTCAAAAGCTTTGGGATGGCCAAATTGAAAGGGGGGTGCAAAATCGAGATCTTTTATCTGCTCAGCCACGGCAGCAGTAATCTCCGGGCGGCCATGCCCCAACCCGGTAGTCCACAGACCCGAATGCCCATCAAGAACTTGACGACCCTTGTCATCGGTGTACCACACTCCTTGAGCGGCGACGATCATCCTCGGATCTTTCTTGAACTGCCGATTACCGGAATAAGGCATCCAATAAGCGTCAAGGCCTGCAGTGCTCATGATTTCATCCTTTAATGACACCGGTCAGTAGTAGGCCGGAGGCTGGGGGGCTTCTGCAATTACCCCGAGGAGTAGGGCCGTGAGCACAGCGAAAATAAGCAAGGCACGCCATTGTGATTCGGGGGCTGCCTCGCTCTGACCATCCGCTGCATGACCGTGCCACATTTTCTGAATGAGTGGCTCTTTTCGAAACCCTTGATGGTAGGCAATGGCCAACAAATGAAGACCTATCAGGCTTTGAAGCACCAGCCAATTGATATCGTGTATCTCCGCCAAAGTAGACGCCGCATCGCCGCCCCAAAAAGCAAGGGGACCCTCAAAGCTCATGTCATCGCTGGTAAAGAGGCCGCTTATACCCTGCACGAGTAGTGAGAGAAGCAGGCCTAGCGAGGCCCAGCCTCCAAGAGGATTGTGACCCAACCCACCAAGCCAGGCTCCCCGCAAATAAGAAACAACGGTCACCGGAGACGCCAAGAAGTTTGCAAATCGCGCGTGATGGCTGCCGACAAACCCCCACAGGATACGGGTCAGCGTTACAACCAGCAGGCTGTAGCCAATCCGGCTGTGCCAGTCGAACCAACCCTGCTCGCCAGTCCACCACATCAGCAATATTGCTACGGGCAGATACCAATGGATCCAGCGAACTGTCCGATCCCAGACGAGGTGAGACACTGGCAGGGCATTCAAACTCAAGGCTTTAAGAGTTCCAGCAGCGCCGTCACCGATGCCTCAACCCCTAGCTCTACTGCGGGCTCAGGTGCAATCTTAAAAAGCGGCGAATGATGAGATGCTACTGGCTCCCCCCCTTGCGCCGCTCGATCAAAGTCGTCCTGCGGAGTGCCTCCCACCGCAAAATAGACAGAGGGAATATAAGGATCAACCGTAAAATAAGGAAAATCCTCTGCCCCCATTCCTAATCTGGGTTTGTCATGAAAAATCGCTTCTCCCAACTGGCTCGACCAAGAACCTCTTAACTGGGTCAGTAGAGCAGGATCATTTAGCGTCGGGGGTACACCCTCGTCCTCATAGACGACTACCTCCGGTAGCATCTCCTCGGCCAGTCCGGCTGCACGACCAGTATTTACAGCAATCCTGCGTATGCCGTCCAACAACAGCTGACGATCTTCGCGCGACTCACTGCGAACCGTCAGCTGGAGCTTTGCGCCATCAGAGATGATGTTGTGCTTGGTGCCCGCATGGAATGAACCCACGGTGATCACCCCGGGCCGGCGTGGTGGTAGCGTGCGGCTCACAACGCTCTGCAATCCCACGACGATCTGGGATCCCAACAGAACCGGATCGATACCCGCGTGTGGACTGGCGCCGTGGGCTCCCACCCCTTTGATGATGATATCTACCGTATCGGCCCCGCTGTAAGGCGCCAGATCAGCTACCACCCTACCGGTGGGAACAGTTGAGGTAACGTGAAATGCGAGCGCGTAATCGGGTTGGCCGAATCTGGCCCAAACGTTATCTCGTTTCATCGCAGCGGCACCACCTACCCGCTCCTCGGCGGGCTGGCCTATCAACATTAACGTGCCTTGCCATTGATCCCTGTTTTCCGCCATCAGGCGGGCTGTCCCTACAAGACTTGTGATGTGCACATCGTGTCCGCACGCGTGCATCACGTAAACCTCGTTACCATCCCAATCAACCTGCTTGGCTTTCGATGCATAAGGCAGGCCGGACTTTTCCTGTACAGGCAAGCCATCCATGTCGGCCCTGAGCATGACCGTAGGGCCCTCTCCATTGGCGAGCATAGCGACTAGCCCAGTGCCACCGACACCGGTATGAACGTCGTAGCCCAATGACTCTAACTCACCGGCCAACCTTGCCGCGGTCCCGTGCTCCATAAAGGAGAGTTCCGGATTTTGATGAAACCAGAGGAATAGCTCCTCGAGTTGATCGTCGTAGATCTGCCCCACCCGCTGCGATACGTTCATTTGCGCAAGTGCGGAACTGGCTGAAAGTAGAACCAGAGTAAACGTTAAAATTTGCTTTAGCATGGGTCGGTCCTCGTAAAACTGGGCCAGATAATAGCAACTTAGTGTAGACTACGCGCCACCCATTCCGAAGGATGAACCTAATGGGTCGAGCAGCACCGACATGGGGCGCCCTCCGGGGCGCCATCCTAGATGCTCGGGCGCTACAGTGGTGTGGGGCTCTAACGGTATTGCCCTTAACCCTCTTGATTAATTTAGGCCTCGAAGCGCAGGAAGACACTCAGTTGAACAGCGATCAAATAAAGCAGAAATTTGGTAGCTATGGCGTCGAGGTGCTGGCCCAGACAGAGGCGATGCGAGTTGCCAATCTTTACAGTGAGCATGAGGGCGAGAGAGTTTGTCGAACACTCGCAGTAACGCGCTTCAGTGAGCCAACCCCATCCCCGCTCGAGAGGGCCGACAGGCTGATAAGGGCTGGAGAAAGTATTGGCTTGACGCTCAGATCTCAGGGTTGGTCCATAGAGAAAAAAGTAGCAGCGCAGTGCACAATACCGCCCGGCTCCGCTTTCCAGGCCCTGTCAGGGAATGCTCCGATTGGGGGCGCCCTCTCCGTGCGGGTATATAGTCTGACTGCCATTACCGGGGATCTCCGTGCTGACTACGCCGCGATTGCCGAGGCCTATCATCCGGATCACATTACTCTGCAAGCTTTGGACCCCTGCGGAGATGACACATGGCAGGCTCTAACCCTGCTTGAAGCCGAGGCGCTGAGCGCTTTGCTGGAGTGGGTCGGCGCTGACTCTCAAGCAGAGAGGCGTGAAACCAGAGACAGATCAAATCCGAGAGCTTGAGCTTGCTCCAGAGCGGCGGGTAAATCCTTTGGAGCACGGGTCGCTACCCAGAGATTAGTGCACCGGGTTCCTGTCCGACAGTACGCAAGGATTTTGCCGGGACCGTCAAAGATCCTACCAAGTCCTTCCAAATCCTCTCCCGGAAAATTTACAGGGTTTACTGGGTAGCGCATGTATTCCATGCCTTGCTGACGTGCCAGTGCTTCAATGTCATCCATGCTTGCCTGACCGGGTGACTCACCATCGGGACGATTACAAATCAACAGCGTAAACCCTAGCTCCGCGAGCTGAGGAATATCAGAGGGAGCGGGCTGTCCCGATACGTAAAGAGATTGAGTCAGTTGAATAAGCTGCATATCACGCCCTTACTCTTGTTCTGCAGCCGCAGAGTTGTGGTGACCAGCGTAAACCCTGTCAAGACCCTGGCGGAGCTGCTCCCCCCAAGCGTTAAGAACACGACGTGCGTCCGCCGCATTGGTGACGCTATTACTCCACTGAAGGCGCATTGAGTTCAGGTTGCGGCGGCGATCAACAATTCTGAATAGTGTTTCTCCGGTCGCCGCATCAGCGATTTCTAAAAATAAGGTCATCTCCCCCGACTCCGTGGTGTAAGTCCTAGTCATGCTAGGGCTTTTAACATCGGGAGCTACAACATCGAGATCAATAATGTGGGGCCTCAACACAAGTGTTGTCGCACTCGCGCTATCAAGAGACACTAATTCGTAAGCCGGCTCTCTAGTGAGGACTGATGTGAACTCTTCGGTACACATCTCCCCAAGCTTCGATCGAATAGCATCCATATCCTCTTGTTTAACCCGTTGACTAGGCGACCGTCGGTAAGCGTTTTGATCTCGCAACCAATTCTTCCTAAATGCAACATCGCAATCTTCCAGCGCGAAGTCCTCATAGTCCCGCGCGTCGACTCCTGGCTTAACGTAAACGTAGCCGACAGCGGCGTCAGGTTTTCTCACGAGGCCATCATGGGTAGTTTCTGGGGGGGCATTCGTCGCGCATGCTCCTAGGAAAAGAGCCAACGAAGCGGCAACAAAAGCGTGGATTCCGATCTTTCCTTCATAGGTTCGCATCTACAGTCTTCCTGACCATCAATTAGAATCGAGTTGAGTACTAAGACGTTGCATCCTGATTTTTCAAGCGCAGGCCCTTATGTTTCCCACTATAACAAATCAAACTCAGATGAGAGTAGGTTAGTGATTTCATTTCGCGGCATGTCATCGATTTTCAGATCGCTACCTGTGATAGTTCTTGCGATATCGCGATAGGTAGCCGAGACCATCAGCATGAGCTCCTCCGGCAGGGCCGTGTTGTCTGCCATCGCCTTTCTCTCAGCCATTCGATTCTTATTGAGAAGTATATCGGGGTCAGCCGCCAGACCTAGCAGTGCCTGACGAAAGCCCTCTTTGCTGTTTTCCTTGATTTCACCGCCCTCGTAAGCAGTAGCATCCCATATCCGCGAAGAGTCTGGAGTCCCTACCTCATCCATGTAAATCAAATCCAGCTGGCCCGACGCATCGGGGGCGTAACCAAATTCAAACTTGGTATCCACAAACAGCTGCCCGATGGCTGAAAGTTTTTCAGCGATAAGCTTGAACCCAGCGGTTAGCAAACTCTCATAGCGGTCGATGTCAGCTAGTCTCTGAAAACCAAATGCTTGCCAGTGCCGCTCAACATCCTGCCGACTAATATTCACGTCATCGGCCGCCGGCACTCCTTCCAAATTCGTCATCACTCCCTTCGTGGAAGGGGTTATCAGTAGCTGGCTTAGGCGCTGGTCCTGCGACAATCCCTCCGCCAGAGAAATACCGCAGAAATTGCGCTCCCCCGCCTGATAGGCGCGCCACATTGACCCTGTGATGTATCGTCTCGCAATGGCTTCGATACGCACGGGGCGCGCTCGCTGAACCACCCACAGTAGCGGGTGTGGAGCTTCCAGAACGTGGCTTCTGGCGAGTCCCGCCTGCTCAAATAAATCAAACCAATATTTAGATACCGTATTCAGCACCGCGCCCTTGCCAGGAACGCCGTTCAGCCCATTTTCACCGTGCCAAATGCAGTCGAAGGCAGAAAGCCGATCAGACACAATCATGATCGCTAATTCGGCATCCGGGTGAACATTGTAGCCACGCTGCTCAATCAGACGGCGGCTATCCTCTTGGGTAAGCCAGTAAACCGCCCGCACTTTCCCGCAGTGCACAGGTTCGGCAGTGCGGATCGGGAAATCGTCATTAATATCAAGCACACGACTCATCAAGGCCGCCTTAGTTGGTGTAGGGTCTCAGCCCAACGGCGTCGCGTACCTTTGCGAGAAGCTCGACACCCTGTGGACGCACCCGTTCCGCTCCTGCTTGCAAAATATCTTCCAGTTGCTCAGGAGCTGCCATAAGCCGCTGAAAATTCTCTCTGGGCTCACGAAGCTTTTCATCAATCAGTTCGAACAACTGCTTCTTGGCCTCACCCCAGGCAATGCCTTGCTCGAAAGCATCACGCATCTGCTGCCGCTGACTCTCGTCTGCAAACGCCGCCCACAGCTGGAAGACCGTAGAGTCATCCGGATCTTTTGGCTCACCGGGCTCGAGTAGGTTGGTTTTGATCTTGTTGATTGCTTTTTGTAGCTTTTTGGGGGTATCAAAAAGGGGAATCGTGTTGCCGTAACTTTTGCTCATCTTTCGCCCATCCAACCCCTGCAGCACCGCCACATTGTCGTCGACGACCGCTTGAGGCAACGTAAACAGCGGCCTGAAATTATGGTTGAAGCGCTGGGCAATATCCCGAGCCATTTCAACGTGCTGGATTTGATCCCTGCCGACCGGCACGTCGTGGGCATTGAAAATCAGGATGTCCGCCGCCATCAGCACTGGATATGAAAATAGTCCCATGGTGACGGCAAAATCTGGATCTTCGCCTGCCTCTTCATTTTGTTGAACCATCGCCTTGTAGGCGTGCGCCCGGTTCATAAGGCCCTTGGCCGCGTTGCAGGTTAGTATCCAACTTAGTTCCGTAATTTCCGGTATGTCGGATTGGCGATAAAAGTGAGCCTTATCCGGGTCTAATCCTGAAGCAAGCCATGTGGCGGCGATCTGTCGACTTGATGCCGCGACCATATCAGGATCCTGGCATTTAATGAGTGCGTGATAGTCTGCAAGAAACAGATAGGCATCGACATCATCCAAGGTAGCCGCTGCGACGGCAGGCCTGATAGCACCGACATAATTACCCAAGTGCGGGGTGCCGGTGGTGGTTATACCGGTCAAAACCCGTCTTTTACTCATGGTGTATCTCCAACATCCTCTGCCTCATGCAACCCGGTCGTAAAAACCGGTGATTAGCGCCACCAGATGGGTGACATCACTCACGCCCGCCAGCTCCCGAATAGAGTGCATAGCAAGGGTTGGAACGCCAATATCGATAGTCTTGATCCCGGTTTCCGTTGCGGTGATCGGCCCTATTGTACTGCCACAAGCCATATCGCTGCGCATCACAAAATTCTGAAGAGGCACATCAACGCGCTCCGCAACCAACCGGATTAAGGCAGCACCAACACCGGAAGTCGCATAGCGCTGGTTTCTGTTGATCTTGATGGCCGGCCCCTGATTAAGCTGGGGACCGTGTCCCTGATCGTGTCTATCGGAAAAATTTGGATGAACCGCATGGGCATTGTCGACTGATAGCAACCAGGATGACTCCCGAAGGGCCAAACTGTCAGCTTTTCCTTCGCTGAACTGGTTAAGGATTTCATTGAGCATAGGCCCCTGAGCACCTACCGCTGAGGCACTCCCCACTTCTTCGTGATCGTTGCAAACCAGCACCGACCAATGATCAGGGGATGCCTGAATCAGTGCCTGCAAGCCCGCGAAACAGCTAAGAAGGTTATCCAAACGAGCGGAGGCGATAAATTCCTCATTCAACCCCACGAGCCCGGCGGTCTGACTGTCATACAGGGAGACTTCATAATCCAAAATGCGCTCAAGGCATAACGACGGTTCTTGTCGCCGGAGTTCCCCCTCCAGGATTGTATGCAAGCCGTCCAGGGGAGCCTCTGCACTGGCTTGTCCGAGAATAGGCAATATATCCGTTTGAGCATTGATACTCCGCTTGCTATTCGCCTCTCTGTCCAGGTGTATTGCCAAGCTGGGTATCACGGCTACAGGGCGCTTGAAATCGATTAGGCATGCCTGCAATTGGCCGTTTCCATCAAGATAATTGACGCGTCCAGCCAAGGAGAGATCTCGGTCAAACCAGGGATTGAGGAGCGCACCGCCGTAAACATCTACCGCTAGCTGTGCAAGCCCGTTGCGCTCCATGATGCCATTGGGTTTTATCGATAAATTTGGACTGTCAGTGTGCGCGCCAACCAGTCGAAGCCCGGAAGATGCGGGTGCCTTGCCCGCCTTGAAAGCAATTATCGAACTGTCATTGCGGACAGTGAAATACCCCTGCCCCGGTGAAAACGGCCCGACAAAACCGGGGGCCATTAACACAAAACCCGCGCGCTCCAGCCTGGCCCGAATAGCCGCAACCGCATGAAACGGTGTTACGGCCTCAGTCAAAAAGTCAATGAAATCATGATGTAAGGAGGAAGACATAAACATTAACTCACTACATAAAGAGAACAGACACTAAGACAGCGCCCAACCCAAGGCGATACCAGACGAAGGGTAACAGTCCCCAACGATCAAGTAGTCTGAAAAAAAACGCAATTGTCCAGTAAGCGCTGCCCCCTGCCACGAGAAAAGCGCACGCTAATTTTGGCACACTGACGGCAGGCACCAAATCCTGCCCAACGGTTTCCACCAACATATAAGTGATGGCACCAGCGATGACGGGGATCGATAATAGAAAGGAGAATCGAGTGACCACTGCAGGTGCATAGCCAAGCCACAGGCCCGCCGTAATGGTGACCCCAGAGCGGGAGACGCCCGGAATAAGCGCGAAAGCCTGCCAACATCCAATAACAAACGCATGGGCCCAAGTGATTTCGGTGGCAATGTGCTGACGGCGGCTATTGTAAATGACACTAGCGCCTAGTAGCAGGCCGAAGAGGATGGTTGTTGCCGCGATAACCTCAAGGTCTCGCAATTGCGTGGCGACAAATTTGGCCCCGAAAAAGCCAGCCATAACCACTGGCAAAGTGGCCAGTGCCAGCTTCAAAATTTCCCCTTTACGTGCCGGCAACTCACCCGCCGAATGATCGGACCAAATCATGCCGCGCAAGTCGTGACGAAAATAGAGTAAAACAGCCCCCAAGGTTCCTACGTGAACCACGACATCGAAAAAAAGGCCCTGATCCTGCCAGCCAAAAAGTAATGATGGCAGTACTAAATGTGCAGAACTGGATATTGGGAGAAATTCACTCAAGCCCTGAATGAACGCCAATAAAATAATTTCAAGCCAGTCAAGCACGGCTACCCTGCTCCCCTAACTTTTTCCAGCCTATGTCCTTCTGCACATACTGAGGCTGAAGCTCCCAAGGAGACTTCCATTGCAACGCGTCCTTTTCCACAAAGGCGTAGCGAGCAAGCGTTGCGGCTGAGGGTCTTACATCGATGTCGGTCTGTTTGACTAAATCCTCCAGGTTTTTCTCTTTGCCCGCGATCAAAGAGACACCTGATCCAATGAGGTAAATTGGCCTGGCATCTGCGGTAATGTTTGAAAGACTTTCTCGAAAACTCGCTTGGTGTTGCAGGTCGTCGGGGGGACACAGTATTGCGCCGCTTTGGGGCGTCAACCCCCTACCATCTTGCATAAACAAGCGGGCATATACCTGCCCAATCTGTGCATCGATCACGCTCAGAATCATGCAATCCGTTAGATCAGACGCTTCCTGAAAAGTCATCGCCTGAAGTTCCAGCGAACAGACCCCCGCGACCTCTATGTCAAGGCCCCATGCCATACCCTGTGCAACGCTCACAGCAACACGCAAACCCGTGAATGACCCGGGACCAATACCGCACACAATGCCAGTAATCTCAGTCCTCGGGACTTCCCCTAAAACCTCATCTATCATCTGCAACACGTGCTGATTGTGCGCTCTCGGAATGTCGCGATGGCACGCTCGAACTCCACCTTCATCGACGAAAGCGACCGAACAATGATCAGTGGATGTATCCAAAGCGATTAAGGCCGACATGGCTGGGCAACAAACTCAAAGGTAATATACGTATACTCCCATAGCAGAGCACACCATTGCATCCGTCACAAATTACAATTGGCATCCTAGCGGGCGGTCGAGGCCTACGGGCGGGCGGGCGCGACAAGGGACTGCTCGTGCACAAAGGGCGCCCCCTAACACATCGGCTCTCTGCCATGGGTGAAGATTTCGCTCGCTCACCGGAGCGCATCATCTGCTGCCAGCGCAATGCTTACTTCTACCAGTCATATGCCGACAGACTCATCTGCGATCGGCAGATCAACATGGGTCCCCTCGGAGGGATGTTGGCTATTCTGGCTGCTGCAAGACATGAAGAGATTGTCATTCTGCCTTGTGATGCGTTGGGATCGATGCCTGTGGACTGGATTGCACGCGTCAAGGAGGCCTCAACAAACTCCGAGCTAGGTGCTTTTGTTACAGATGACGGCTTCCATACGCCGTGCTGCTTTTTACGCAAGCCAGCGTTACCTGTGATCGAGTCTGAATTGGCTTCCAGCCACCCCACTCTGCGTGGCTTCTACGCACGCGCAGGACTCTCTTCAGTACCTATAACAGGGGCCGGTCGCGATTGGGACTGGGTTGAATAACCCGCGCGGGAACATGTGGACAAAGGGCACGGATAAGCTGAATTTGGCCCAGAAATGAAAAAGCCGGCGTGAGCCGGCTTCAACAGAAGAATTAGCGCGTAACTACTTCTTTTTACGCTTAGCTGCTGCCTTCTTCTTAGCAGGAGCCTTCTTCTTGGCTGCTGCTTTCTTCTTAGCAGGAGCCTTCTTCTTCTTGGCTGCTGCTTTCTTCTTAGCAGGAGCCTTCTTCTTCTTGGCT
>Ga0181573_10001378_pt1 | contig 24079 bp, 21 predicted proteins | sample 101ome_25_FD_148643 | JGI IMG/M metagenome (GOLD analysis project Ga0181573, IMG submission 148643) | Coastal salt marsh microbial communities from the Groves Creek Marsh, Skidaway Island, Georgia - 101409BT metaG (spades assembly) | ecosystem: Environmental > Aquatic > Marine > Intertidal zone...
TGACGCGATCCCACTGCGGTCAAAGGCCCGCGCCCATTCCCGGTCAAAGGCATCGGCCTCCGTCCTGATGCGTCCCAGGACATCCTCGACGGCAGGATGACGCCTGATCGCCTGGTCTACACGTGCCGAAGCTTCCTGTAGAAGGGAGCGTTCGTTTTCGCTCATGTCGGCCTGATCCAGCCGGTCCTGACAGGCAAGCAGCACGAGCGCCGCGCGCGAGGGCACGTCGGACTCCCACCGCGATGCAGCCCCGGCACGGAGCCGCTCCCAACGACGCAGCGCTGCTTCCAGCGCAGGGTCGGCTTCGAACGCTTGCCTCAGGGCCGTGCGATCAGCCTCGGTCCATTCGTCATGCAGCAGGATATGTTCGAGTTCGTAGGGCATCAGGTAGAGTGTCGCAGACTATCTGTACCGGGGAAAGCCGCCCCCAGACGCTCAATGGTAACGCGTCAGCGTTCCAGGGGCGGAAAGCTGCTTATCCAGAGTAAAACCAGTCCGATGGCATCCCTCATGCGGGCGAACGCACGTTTGACTTGCATCTTGATGGCTGCCTCTGTCGAGCCCACCATCTCCGCGATTTCTTCGTAGCGATATCCGTACTCACGCAACTCGATGATGCGCCGCGCCTTGTCCGAGAGCGAGGAGAGGGCCTTCTCCACATCAATCCGCGCACCCGACACCTCTGGCTCGTCCTGGATCTCGGGAGCTTCGTGTATATCGAAGAGACGTTCCTTGGGCGTGTATCGCCCGCGATAGAAGTCCTGCAGTTCGTAGAGAGCGCCCTTCATGGCAAACGCCTTCAGACGATTCGGATCGTTCAGGTCGCCAAGGCCGCGGTGGACCCTCAGCAGTGCATTCTGCACCAGATCATCCACATCCGGACGCCGCCCGATCCGGGAAATGAAAAAAGATCGCATGGGAGACTCCAGTGCCCTCAGCAGGTGGGTCAGGGCGGCCTCGCTGCCATCGCGTGCCTCCCGTACCCACGAGGCCAGTTGCACTCTGTCAGCGATAGGGGGCACGGATCGGATACGCTTTAAAAATCAGGTGACGGGGATATCGGCAAAGAGAAGGGCCAGCGTCCCCGTTACCATGGCCCATTTAAGCAGAAGGCTGCTGTGTGCGGGTGCTCCCCGCAGAGTGGCCCTCAGGAGAAGCACGCTCGTGATGGCCATTCCCAGCAGGTAGGTTCCGCCAAAGTCGAGGAAAAGGAACGGCAGTGGCGTGGCAGATACGAGCAGGAACAGGACAAGGTTCACCAGGCGACTACTCACGTCGGGTCCTGCAACCACGGCAAGCGTTCTGGCGCCCGCCAGCCGGTCACCTTCGAGGTCCTGCACGTCTTTGATCATTTCCCGAGCCAACGTGGCCGCGGCGGCAAACGCCGCGGCCACGACGACACGATCCGTTATACCCGATGCGAGAGCCCCGAAAAACAGCGTGGACCCAACCAACGCAGCCACCATCACATTACCTGCGAGCAAGCGTCGCGACCCCCACCGGTTGTAGAGGAGAAGGATGCCCGCGTTCATGCCGAACAGGGCGGCATGCGCTCGGGACAAGGGCATCAGCGCCAGCAGCCCAGCAACGAATGCCCCCCCTGAGACCACCAACAGCCCTGTTGGGCTGATCCTTCCGGCAGGAAGGGGCCGGTCCGGTCGATTCACCCCATCCTTGTCCAGATCCGACCAATCATTGTGCGCATTGCCCGCCGCCGTGAGCGCCACGGCAGCCACCATGGCCCAGAGGCCCATCCAGTCCGAGGCCTGTGAGCCCGAGAGCGTTGCTCCCAACCATATGCCTGCCGCGGTGATGATCAGGTTGACCGGGCGAAGTACCTGGGCCAGACCCACGATGCGCTGCAACCTGAGTGGTGCTTTCCCGGGATTGATCATCCTATTCGAGGGTGCGGCCCGAACGGAAGCTGCCGAGAACCCGTACTTTCGCCGCTATCTCCTGCAGGTGGCGTAATGCGTTACGGACGCGGTCCTCGTCGCGATGCCCCAGCAGATCGAGGTAAAAGACGTATTGCCCGGGGTTACCCACGAGAGGGCGGCTTTCGATCTTGAGGAGGTCGATATCCCGCAAGGCGAACACGGCAAGGCTCTTGAACAATCCTCCCGGTACGTTTTCCTTTTGAGCGTAGACGAGGGACGTTCGGTACTCTCCCGTATCCAAGGCATCGGTCTGCAATCCGTATTCCAGGTCGGCATCGGGTCGGGCAAGGGCCAGAAAGCGGGTATAGTTGGCGTGATTGCTCTCGATGTCGGCGGCCAGGATATCAAGGCCGTACTCGGAGGCCGCGGCTTCGCTGGCAATGGCAGCCATGGTCAGGTTGCCGGCTTGGGCAACATCCTTCGCGGCACCGGCTGTGTCGTAGGTCGGCTGAATAACGGCATTGGCCAGGTGACTACGCAGGAAGTCACGGCACTGCCCGATGGCCTGGGGATGGGAGAGAACCTGACGCAAACCCGCCAGCGTCGCGCCGCTGGGAGCCATGAGTTGATGCCTGATCCTCAACTGCAACTGGGCCACTATGATCAAGTCGTGTTCCAGCAGCAGGTCGTAGTTCTGGTGGACACTGCCGAATAGCGAATTCTCGATGGGCAGAACGGCACGGTCAAGCTCTCCCCGGGACACGGCCTCAAAGGCCGCCTCGAAACTGGGACAGGGAACGACATCTGCCTCCGGATAGAGCGCATGCAGGGCCTCTTCGCTGTAGGCACCAACTTCGCCCTGGAATGCGACCCGGAGCCGGCCGGGTGAAGAGGTACTGGAAGGAGGGAAAGCGTCACTCATGACTACATGCGTTCGGGTGTACTGATACCCAGGATGGACAGGCCGTTGGCCAGCACCTGCCGTGCCGCATCGGCCAGTTGAAGTCGGGCTTTGGCCAAGCTTTCGTCCTCGCCTATGATCCGGCACTGCCCGTAAAACTGGGTGAAGGCCACAGCCACCTCCCGCAGATAGTTCGAAAGCCGATGGGGCTCGCGGTTCTCGGCAGCCCGATCAATCGTGTCAGGGAGGTCCATCATGACCTTTACAAGGGTCTGTTCCGCTGGATGATCCAGCAGGGACAGATCGGCCGTGCCGCGACGCTCCAGCCCGGTCTCTTCGGCTTTGCGGAGGATGGAGCAGATGCGGGCATGGGCGTATTGCAGATAAAACACCGGATTCTTGTCGGAGGCCTCCTTGGCCAGATCCAGATCGAACTCCAGGTGCGTGTTGGGCGAACGCATGAGGAAGAAAAAGCGTGTCACGTCATCGCCCACCTCATCCATGAGTTCATCCAGCGTGACGTACGTGGCCTTGCGCGTGCTCATCTTGACCGGCTCGCCGCCACGGATCAGGGTCACGAACTGGTAGATGACCACGTCCACCTTGTCGGCATCGTATCCCAGCGAGCGGATGCCATCAAGGACATCCGGGAAGGTGGCAATATGGTCAGCCCCGAAAATATCGATACACAGATCATATCCACGCTCCAGCTTGTCGGCGTGGTATCCGATATCTGGAAGGCGGTAGGTGGGCTCGCCAGTGCTCTTGACCAGCACGGTATCCGCCTCCTTGCCGAACTCGGTAGTCTTGAACCACACGGCCCCGTCCTTGTCGTAGGCCAGATCCTTTTCCCGGAAGGCCTCGACGATCTCCCAGACCCGGTTCGAATCATAGAGCGTGCGCTCGTTGAAGAAGGAGTCCATATGGATACCCAGGCGCGCCAGCGTGGCCTCAATATCCGCGAAAATCTGTTTTTCAGCGGCTTTCTTGAAGGGCTCGACACTATCGGTATCGAGATCGCCGCCATGCGCTTCGAAAAGCTCCCCGGCAATGTCATCGATGTAGGCACCCCGGTAGCCGTCCTCAGGGAAGGGTTCCGGCACGGTCAGGATCTCGTCACCCTCACCAATCTGTTTGGTGGGAATGTCCGGGCTTACGCGTGCCATGTAACGCGCCCGCACGGATTCGCCCAGGATGCGCATTTGCCGTCCCGCGTCGTTGAAGTAATACTCCCGGTCCACTTCGAACCCGGACCACTCCAACAAGGTGGCCACCGTATCTCCGAGCACGGCGTTACGGCCATGACCTACGGTCAGGGGACCGGTCGGGTTGGCGCTCACGAATTCGACCAGGGCGCGCTTCCCGTTTCCCGTCGTGGTTCTTCCGAAATCCGCTCCCGCAGCAATGATCTGCTGCAGCTCGTTTGCCAGATGGGCATCGGCAAAACGGAAGTTCAGGAATCCGGGACCTGCCAACTCCACGGCCGCCACTCTCGCTGCGTCGAGTGGCAGGTCGCGCAGGTGCGAAACGATGTCCTCGGCGATGGCGCGGGGGGCTTTGCGGAAGTGCCGGGCCAACTGCATGGCGGCGTTGCTCGAAAGATCGCCGTGATCCGGATTCGCCGGTTGCTCAAATTCGGGCGCAAAGCCTTCTGGTGCACCGCCCATGGAAGCAAGCGCGGAAAGGATACAGTCGGTCAGGTAGGCCTGCATGCCGCTTTGAAGATCGGATTCGTGAGTGGATGGGGAGTAGGGCGAAGTCGCCCAATGTACCACATACAGCCGGAATTCGCGTCTGGTCCTGCAAACATCACCAATGCTTCGCAGTCATCCGTAGGGCTGTTGCAATGCCTCTGAAAACAACCGAAAACCAATTGCCGTCAGCTTCGTAGAGCGGGACATGATGTCCCGATTTATCCTCACGTTGCTCGCGGCCACCCAGCTGGCAAGCCTGTATCCGATGCCGGTCTCAGCCCAAGAGACGGCAGCGCATGCCTTTACCATCGCACGCGTCAAGTACGACGGGGGAGGCGACTGGTATTCCGACCCCGAATCGCTGCCCGAACTCCTTTCCTTCGTGCGCCGGGAAACCCTGGTGGATGTTGCGCCCGAGGAGGAGGTTGTGGAGCTCTCCAGCGACAACCTGTATTCGTTTCCCTACCTGTATCTGACGGGCCATGGCAATCTGCGTTTATCCGAGACGGAGGCGCTGCGTCTGCGTCACTACCTGGAAAGCGGCGGATTCCTGCATGTGGATGACAACTACGGACTTGACACGTACCTGCGCAGGGAAATGGAGAAAGTATTCCCTGAGCGTGCGTTCGTCGAGGTGCCGTTCGACCACCCGATTTTCCATAACGTCTACAGTTTTCCCAATGGGCTCCCCAAGGTGCATGAGCATGACGGCAAGCCGGCGCAAGGATTCGGCCTGTTCGACGGGAACGGCCGGATGATGGTTTTCTACACTCATGAGTCGGATTTGGGTGACGGATGGGAGCCCATGACCGTACACGAGAAACCAGAAGAATTGCGACAGGCCGCCTTGCAGATGGGGGCGAATATCCTCGTCTATGCGATGACCAATTGAGCGGCATCCCGTAGTTTGCATCCAACCGTCCGCATCATGACCCGCAACGCGTCGGGACCTCCGTGCGGTGCGCTGTCTTTTTCCTTCACTTTGCCCCTCTCCCTATGGCTCAGCTCCCGGAAGCAGATCCCCTTATCCACGATCTCCTCGCGCAGGAAGTCGCTCGTCAGAACGATGGACTGGAACTGATTGCGTCGGAGAATTTCGTCTCCCGCCCAGTCATGCAGGCCATGGGTTCACCCCTGACGAACAAGTACGCCGAGGGTCTTCCCGGAAAGCGATACTACGGAGGCTGTCAGATCGTCGATCAGGTGGAAAACATCGCAAGGGATCGGGCCAAGCGGCTATTCGGGTGCGATTGGGTAAACGTACAGCCCCACTCCGGAGCCAACGCCAATGCCTCCATCTATCTTACCCTGATGCGCCCAGGCGACACGTTCCTCGGATTGGACCTGGCGCACGGTGGCCACCTCACACACGGCAGCCCGGTCAACTTCTCGGGAATCCTTTACAAGGCCGAGTATTACGGGGTGGACAAGGACGGTCCCTTGGCGGGTCGGATTGATATGAACAAGGTTCGGGAGAAGGCCAAGGCCATTCGCCCCCGTATGATCTCCATCGGTGCGTCGGCCTACGCGCGCGACTTCGATTACGCCGCTTTTCGGGACATTGCCGATGAGGTGGGTGCCTTCCTCTGGATGGATATGGCGCACACCGCAGGCCTCATCGCGGCCGGCGTGCTCAACGATCCCATGCCGCACTGTCATATCGTCTCGACGACCACGCATAAAACCCTGCGCGGTCCGCGCGCGGGCATGTTGCTTATCGGGAAGGACGGCGAGAACACGCTCGGCAAGGTGGCGCCCAAGTCTGGTCGCGTCAAGAACTGGAGCGAACTCTTCGATTCGTCGGTCTTTCCGGGAATGCAGGGAGGCCCGCTCATGCACGTGATTGCCGCCAAAGCGGTCGCCTTCGAAGAGGCTTTGCAGGACGATTTCAAAGCCTATGCGAAACAGGTCGTGCTCAATGCACAGGTGATGGCAGATGCGTTCACGGAGCGCGGGTACCAGGTCGTTTCGGGTGGAACAGACAACCATCTGGCCCTCATCGACCTGCGCAGCAAGGGGATTACCGGTAAAGAGGCCGAAGAGGCACTCCAGGCCGCTGATATCACCGTCAACAAGAACATGGTTCCCTACGATGATCAGAGCCCGTTCGTAACGAGTGGTATTCGGGTCGGAACACCCGCCATGACGACACGCGGCCTCGGACCGGACGAATTCCGGGAGATCGTGGACCTGATGGACCGGGTCATCACGAATCCTTCGGATGAAACCGTGCTTCAGCACGTGAAGGGAGCCATCCACGAGATGACGGCTCGTTTCCCCCTGTACGATTTCGTGACGGCCTGACCCGTTGACGCGTCGTCGATCCGCTCGCCAGCGTCGTATCTGAAACTCTTCGAATGCCATGCCCGACATGTCCTCTGCCTCCTACGACGAACTCGTCGATCTGGGTCGTCAGCTCTACGATATGGCTCTTGTCCGCAGCGAGCAGGAGCACCTTACGGATCCACGGGGAAAGCCCATCGGTTGGCTGCTTGACACCCGAATTCCGATGCTCAGTGGCGTGGTGATGCCCGAAGTGGGGCGCGTCCTTGGCGAACGGCTTCGCGCCAAGGGAATCGACCAGGTAGCTGGCTTCGGCTTCGGCGCCTACGCGCTGGTTTCGGCCGTTGTGGCGACGGCCAGTACGCCTCCGTTCATGGGAGGATTTGTGCGCGAGCAGCGCAAGGCGCATGGACGGCGCCGGTTGGTCGAGGGGCCTTTGCAACGGGGAAAGCCCCTTGTCCTGCTCGACGATATCCTGAACAGCGGACGATCGGCCTGGAAAGCAGTAGAGTTGCTTCGCCAGGATGGTTTTGAGGTGGCTGGGTTGATGACGTTGTTCCGCTTTACCTGGAGCGGGGGAAAGGAGAGCCTGGAGAAGCGGGGGGTCTGGGTCGATTCCCTGCTCGATTTGAACCTTCGGGAAAACGAGCGTTAAACAGCCGCCAATCCCGTTGCTGCTCATCCCATGATCTCCTTCCTGCGACGAAAAAAGAAGGCGGCCTCGGCCGTGGATGCCCCTCACGCCGGCAGTAGCGCTGCTGGATCCGAACCGGATGGGTCTCATGAAGAGTCGGAGATGGGATTCCTCGACCATCTCGAGGAGCTTCGATGGACCCTGTTCAAAGGCTTTGGAGGCATCATCGCCTTCACGGCTGTTGCGGCCATTTACCGTCGGTGGGTAATTGAGAACATCTTGCTCGGTCCCAAGAAGGCGGATTTCATCAGCTACCGGATATTCGGGGTTGAGACAACGGATTTTGTGCTTCAGAATCGCACGGTAACCGGTCAGTTCTTCACGGACTGGGGTACTGCGCTGGTTGTGGGGGCCATCATCGGATCGCCGGTCTTTGTCTACTACCTCTGGAAGTTCATCGAGCCGGGCCTCTATCCCACGGAAAAAAAGGGGCTCCGCTTTGCCGCTGTCTTTGCCTCCTTCTTTTTTCTTTTGGGGATCTGTTTCGGGTATTTCGTCATCACTCCGCTCGCGCTTCAGTTTTTCGCGCAATACCAGATATCGCCGGAGATCCTGAACGAGTTCGACATCACCAAATACTTTGAAATGGTGACGTTCTGGTCCTTTGGTACGGGTATCCTGTTCGAATTGCCAGTGGTCATCTATTTCCTGGCGAAGCTTGGGATAGCCACGCCCGACGGCCTGCGCAGGGCCCGCAAGTATGCGCTCATTGTATGTCTGGTGCTCGGCGCTTTCTTCACGCCTCCTGATCCCATCAGCCAGGTTTTGGTAGCAACGCCCCTGCTGCTCCTTTACGAAGCGTCCATCGGGGTTGCCGGGGTCGTGGAGCGCCGCCGCAAGAAGGAGTTGGCGAAGGCGCTGGCCTGACCCCTCAGGATCGCACGAACCGGTTTTCAGGGGTTTCAGGGTCGTCGGCGGGTGGTATCGAATCATCGCGCCGGCCATCGCGTCGAATCCACGTCCCCGATTCCCATCTGACCGCGGATCTGTCATGCCCCGTCTTCTCTACCCATTCGGTTTTCTGCTTGCCTCGGTTCTCCTCCTGACTGCTTTTCGCTCGGACGACGACTTGTTCGAGCTCCGGAAGCATTTCGAGATTTTCGGAGCGGTCTATGAAGAGATAACGGCCGGCTACGTAAATGATGTCCGGCCGGCTCCCTTCATGCGTGCTGGTATCGAGGCCATGCTCTCCCAGCTCGATCCCTACACGCAGTACTACGATGAGGCTGACATGGCCGACTCGCGACTCTGGCAGCAGCGTAACCTGGGAGGTGTTGGCATTACTATCGGATCACGGGGTGGACGCTTGGCCGTCCTCGCACCCGAGGGCGATGCATCGGCCTACAGGACAGGCATTCGGCCGGGGGATGTCCTTTTGCAGATCGGGGAATCGCCCACCGATGGCATGACGGTACTCGAAGCCAATGAACTGCTTGTCGGTCAGCCCGGCACGGTCATCGATGTATTGGTGGAGCGGCAGGGTGAAGCGGTCCCCCGCTCCTTTTCGCTTCCACGCGTTCGACCCGGCACCAATGACGTCTCCTGGTTCGGATGGCTGGGCCCTGACTCCACGGACGCCATTGCCTACGTGAAACTCGACCAATTCGGAGACCGTTCGGGCCGCGAGGTCAAACGGGCTTTCCGGACACTGAATCGGCAGATTCCGTTGGAAGGCATGGTCCTGGACCTGCGGGGAAACCCGGGTGGTATCCTGGCAGAAGCCGTCGAGCTGGTCTCCATCTTTGTACCCAGTGGCTCCCTCGTCGTGACCACACGCTCGCGCGCTGACAATGCCATTCAGGAGTACCGCACGGATGCCGAACCGTACCTGCCGGATACCCCCCTCGTCATCTTGATGGACGAGTACAGCGCGTCGGCCAGCGAAATCGTTGCCGGTGCGCTGCAGGACATGGATCGTGCTGTGATATTGGGGCGCACTTCGCTGGGAAAAGGGCTGGTTCAGGTCTTCAGGCCCCTGCCCCACAATGCCACGCTCAAGCTGACCATTTCCCACTACTACCTGCCTTCGGGGCGCACCATCCAGTCGGCGCAGTATAGCAGTGCTGCCGCCACGGTTGCCGTGCCCACGCGTGTTGATTTCACCACGCCGGCCGGCCGTGTTGTCCGTGGTGGTCGTGGCGTAGAGCCGGATGTCGTGGTCGATCTCCCCCTAGAGACACCGATCGAGGCAGCGCTGCGTCAGGAGTCGGCTTTCTTCCTCTTTGCCAACCAATGGGTGTCAGACCGCTGTGATGCCGATGCCCGATGCACGGGCACGGATGAGGAGATGCTGACCGGCTTTAGGGAATGGATAGACCGGCAGGGATTCCCCCTCACGACGGACCTTGACCTCCTGTTCGTGGAAATGCAGGCTCTGGCACAGGCAGGAGGGAATGACAGGGTCACGGGCGAACTGGCCGCGCTGAAAGCCGTCATCAATCAGGCCAAACAGGAGCAGCTGGACACCGCTGCCGATCGGATCCTTTTTGCGCTGCATGAGGAAATCCGAAGCCGCCTGCTTGTCGATCAGGAGATGGTACGCGCCAATCTGGACGGCGATGTCTGGGTACAGCAGGGACGCGAGTTGGTGTCGGACCGTCGCGCCCTGGCCCAACTCCTCGGATAGGTTGGGCGTCAGGTCGGTTCTGGTGACACCCTGAAGAGGTCGGCACACTGGGCAAACCGATCGGCGTTTCCGATCATGACAAGTCGGTCGTTAGGCTCGACGAGGAAATCCCCGGCCGGCGAGGCGATGGTACGCATGCCCCGTCGAACAGCAATGACGGTCAGCTCGTGGGAACGTCGCAGGGCCAGCTCCTGCAGGGTTTTTCCGGCAGCCGGAGCACCGGGTCGAACAGCCACGGCGCGTGTGTGCAGGCCGTCCTCGTCCAGCCCCTGAAGTACCATGAGGTGGGCCTCCTGGATGCTGCCACGCATGACACCATAATCATGATCGCGAAGCAGCTTGACCTGTCGGTCAATTTCATCGCGGGGGATCATGTAGGCTCCGAGGACATGCGAAAAGATCCGGACGGTCGTCTCGAGCTCCTCGGGTACAACGATGTCGGCACCTCGTTGCTGGAGCCGTTCCATGGAGCGCATGTAGCGTGTCCGGACCACGATCTGGACCGTGGGATTGATGAACCGGGCCTGCGAGATGATACCGGGTGCCACCTCAGGATCGTTCATGACCAGCACCACCATCTTCGCCGTCCGGATACCGGCTGCCTCCAGGATGTGGGGGCGAAGCGCATCTCCGACCACATGGGGGATGCCCATCGCCTTCATGTCGTTCAGGTGGGAGGGACTCAACTCGATGACAGTGAAAGGAATACCCCGCTCCGACAACACGTGGGCAAGGCGGCGGCCCGCTTCACCGAATCCGATCACCACCACATGGTCCTCCATCTTTGATGCCCTCGAGGGCGCATCCTCTTCCCGCTTGCCCGTGAAGCGGGCCGCCAGGCGCGGTGCGTTCGCTACCTGGAAGGGGGTAATGAGCATGAGGAAAACAGCCGCGGCAATGAATGTCTGTGAGCCGGCATCTCCCATACCGGCAGGAGAGAGCCCGACAGTCCGCCCGGCACGTTCCAGGACGAAGGAAAACTCCCCGATCTGCGCCAAACCGATACTGGTGGCAATGGCTACACGCGTGGGGTAGCGGAGCACGGCTACTCCCGCCCAGCTGGTGGCCAGCTTGATGAGGATGACCGCTACGGCCGTTCCAAACACCAGCAGCGGCTGGCTGAGCAGGAAGGAGAGATCCAGCAGCATCCCCACGGAAACGAAAAAAACGGCGTTGAATACGGTTTTCAGGGGCAGGATTTCGCTCAAGGCCTGATCCGAGAACCGACTCTCACTGACGATGAGACCGGCCAGGAAGGCGCCCAAGGCAAGGCTGACCCCCATGATGGAGGAGATGGCCGCTGTTCCGAAACAGATGGCTACCACTGTAAGCAGGAAGAGCTCTTGACGACCTGTTCGGGCAATGGCTTCGAGGACCCATGGTACGCCCTTTCGGGCCAGGAGCAGAACGGCAGCGATCAGGACGACTGCTTTCAGTAAAACGGCACCGATGGCCGCGGGGGTGGTGGCCTCCCCCGAGAGCAGGGGGATCAGGAGAACCATCAGCACAATGGCCAGGTCCTGGAAAATGAGGATAGCCAGGGAGAGTTGTCCGTGCGGCGTATCTGTCTCGCTGCGTTCAGAAAGCAGACCCAGCACAATGGCCGTTGAACTGAGCGCCACCAAACACCCGGTATATATGGCGGCGTTCCAGTCCACTCCAATCAGGTTAAGGCCGAACGCCACGAGCGCAACGGTCAGCAGGACCTGAGTGCCACCGCCCACCACGATGGCCTGCCGGATGCGGCCCACCTTCTCCAGGCTGAACTCGATACCAATGGTGAATAGCAGCAGAATGACGCCGATTTCGGCCAGCATGTCAACAAGGTCCTGCTCCTGCACAAAGCCCAACGCGTTCGGTCCGATGATCACACCCGCAATCAGGAATCCGGTTACTGGCGCCAGCTTCAGGCGGTAGCATGCATACGCCATTCCGACGCTTGCAACGAAGAGCGCCACGACCTCATTGAGCATGGGCAGTGAGACAGCGAAAGGCACGGTCATGGCGTAGGGTCCGGATGGCCGGCGAGAGTCAGGACAGTATCCAGGAGCACCTGGGTCCCATGCCGGATGTGTTCATCCGTAGAAAACTCGTCCGGATGGTGGCTGATTCCTCCACGGCTCGGGATGAAGATCATGCCCGCATCGTAGCAGCGTGAGAGGATGTGGGCGTCATGCCCGGCGCCGCTGATCAATCGGTGTCCAGAAAGGCCGTTCCGCTTGGCTGCGGATGCTACGGCTTCTACGACACGTGGCGTAAAGCGGCATGGATTGACGCGCGCCAAGGAGCGCCACGAGACCTCCATGTCCCCGGTACCGGTACCAAGAATGGCCTTGATGCGCTCCTCGGCCATGGCCAGGGCATCGGGCAACGGATGGCGCACATCGATGGTGAATACCACCCGGTCGGGGATGACGTTCACCAGGTTTGGATGCCAGTGCATGGAGCCGATGGTCAGGCGCAGGTCCTCGATGAGAGCGGGCAGCTCCCTGAGTCTGGCAGCCAACGTGCCCGCCATCGCCCCGGCATCCCGTCGCATGTCCATGGGGGTTGTGCCGGCATGGTTTGATGCGCCCTCGACCGTCACCTCGAACCAGGAAAGCCCCTGTACGCCGGTTACGATCCCGACATCTCTGCCCAGTGACTCGAGTACGGGTCCTTGTTCGATGTGCAGTTCGATAAATGTGTCAATCTCGAGGTCATCGAGCGAATCCTGTCCACCGTATTGGAGCCGCTCCATTTCGTCGGCAATACAGATATCGTTTGCATCCCTTGCCTTCAGGACGCTTGCCAGAGGGAGATCTCCGGCATGAAAGAGACTGCCCATCATGTCCGGCATGAAGCGAACGCCCTCCTCATTGACGAACGAGGCCAGGATAAGGGGATGCGCGGGCCGCCAGTTTGAAGCTGCAATGACCTCCAGTACTTCGATGGCAGCTACCACGCCCAGGGCGCCATCCAGGCGGCCCGCGCGGCCTACCGTATCCGTATGCGAACCGAACATGATGGCTGGCCGGGCGATACCCTCCCTACCGGGCATGATGCCGAAGAGATTTCCAACCGCATCAATCCGTATTTCCAGCCCGAGCGTCTGCAGATGGTTCTGGACCCAGTTTCGTCCCTGCAGATCCCCGTCTGAAAACGCCAGGCGTTCCACACCGCCTCCTTCGAGTGCTCCGATGCGAGCCAGTTCAGCAAGTCGGCTGATGACCCGTGGGCCGTTGATCTTCATGGATGCGTTTCGGCATGGTACTGAAAGGCTGTACCCCGGCAAAATGCACTCTCCGGCCCGCATTGTCCAGTACGAAAATGCACCTTCAGCACAGCCCTCTGCCGCGTAGAAACCCGCTTGCAGCGGCTCTCGTAGGAGGTCACTTCCAGATGCGTCGCTTTCGCCAGGCGTCCTCTCGAATCAACCCCAGCTTATCATGATGATGGTTTGTCGGCCCAAATGTGCGTTGCTTCTATCGGTACTGCTTCTTGCGGGATGCAATCAGCAGGTACTGTCTCAGGATCAGCAATCTCAGGATCAGCAATCGGAGAACAGTTTCCGATCCACGCCATCCTCCGCGCTCATGGATGGTACGCTGCAGGATTCCATTACGTCCGGTCGCATGAACGCGATCACCTTGGCGGTGCAGCAGGCCACGCCGGCTGTCGTCAGCGTGAACATCACCCAGACACAGCAGATCAGAGTCAATCCATATAACGATCCATTCTACGATTTTTTCTTCGGGCGCCAGCGCAGCCGCGTTCTTGAGCGTCAGGTACAGTCCATGGGCTCGGGATTCGTGATAAGTCCCTCGGGCTACATCGTCACGAATGATCACGTGGCAGGCAATGCCTCCGCCATCACGATTGCCTTTCCGGATGGGACCACGCTTCCTGCCGAGCTCGTTGGATCAGACCCGGGCACGGATCTGGCCCTGTTGAAGGTTACCCCTGAGCGTCCGCTCCCTCACCTGTCTTTCGAGTTGGACGGAGGTCCCATTGTAGGCGAATGGTCCATTGCTCTCGGAAATCCGTTTGGACTCTTCGAGGCCTCTGACCCAACGGTTACCGTGGGGGTTGTCAGCGCCACCGGTCGCGACCTGCAGCCGCAGGATAACCGATTCTACCGGGATATGATACAGACCGATGCAGCCATCAATCGAGGCAACTCCGGTGGACCGCTTCTCAATGCGCGGGGCCGGGTGATTGGAGTGAACACAGCCATATTCACGGAAACGGGTGGATCGGTGGGCATCGGATTTGCCGTTCCAGCGGAGAAAGCGGTCCGGATCCTCGAAGAAATCCGGGACAAAGGCTTCGTCGACCGTGCCTATTACACGGGTCTGCAGGGTCGCACGTTACCTCCTCGGTGGGCTCAGGCGCTTGGAATTTCTGAAGCGCGCGGTGTGGTTGTCGAAGAGGTGGATCCCGGTTCTCCAGCTGATCTGGCTGGTTTCCTGCCTTACGATGTCATTCGGACATTCGAGGGCGAGCGGGTAGATACCCGTGAGGATTTCTTGGCGTACCTCTTCGAGTTCCGCCCCGGTGAAACCGTGTCTCTGGGCGTACTGCGCAACGGGACGATCATCCCGATCGAAATGGAACTGGGTAGTCAGCGGGAGATGAACTGAGAGCGTCGCCGCGCGCAGCCCTGTTCCGGATCAGCGGGTGTAGAAAAGCCCGCTCGTGACATGGGTCAGTCCCCGTTCAGCCGTTCTGAATTGAACCGGGAAGGTGCGCAGGGACAGATCCTCTGTTGCTGCAAAAACCTCAAAATGGAGATGTGGACCCGAGGAATACCCGGTGTTCCCCGAGTAGCCGATCAATTCGCCTGCCTGTACGCGCTCTCCGGCTTCGACCTCAACCCCTTGGAAACGGAAATGGACGTAGTAGCCAACGGTACCATCCTCATGGAGGATCTTGACGAAATTTGCTCGTGATTTGAGGGCCGGATCCAGTCTGCCTTCCTCAAAACGCTCTACGGTTTCGATGACCATACCACCGCGTGCCGCATGCACCGGCGTTCCTTCCGGCAGCTGGAAGTCAATGGCATACTTGCCTTCGTGGGTCTCTTGTCCGTGGAACCCCTGCCCGACCATGTAGGATTCCCCTTTTTCAAAAGGCAGTTCGTAGGCCGTGCCTTCATTGTGCTTGGCCTTGTGGTTACCCGGGACCCAAGACAGATCATACCGGAATGACCAAGAACGTCCGATATCACGCACTATGAGGGATACTGCGTGGCTTCGCTGTTTTCCAGCGACGCTTTGAATCAGCGGCAAGGCGACATCAGGACGCATATTGGCGGTCTGCATGTCCAGGGAGAGGGTCACCTCCCAATCCACCATACTGCGTACATAGATTTCGACACGGTTACCGGCGTCCTCAACCTCGACACAGAACGTGTTCTCGTAACACTCGGAGTAGCTGGATCCGGTGGTCACCGGGCCCATGGCTAGCAGTGCTATGAGAAGTCCTGAGTAGAGCATGTTTCCATTTGTTAACACTACGTTAACATTGGAAAAAATGCACTGGTTCCCCAGGTGGTTGCAGAGTGCTTGGAAAAACAGGGCAGAGCGGGCTACCAGGCCGCTTTCAGCGAGGCTACGTTTTCCTGTATGGCACCTCCCGATCCGAAGACGGCGCTGCCAGCCACAATGACATCGGCGCCGGCTCCGGTTACCTCGGCAATATTGCCAACATGGACTCCACCGTCCACCTCGAGGTAGGCATCCGAACCGATGGCGTCCAGCATACTGCGAAGGCGATGGATCTTGTTCGTGGAGGACGGGATGTAGGACTGTCCACCAAATCCCGGATTCACCGACATGATCAGCACGAGATCCACCTCCGGCAGGATTTCCTCCAGAGTGGAGAGGGGCGTGGCTGGGTTGAGCGTTACCCCGGGTCGAGCACCCGCATCCCGTATGGCCTGCACCGTTCGATGCAGATGCCTGCTTGTTTCCACGTGTACCGTGATGATGTCCGCACCAGCATCGGCAAAGGCGCTGACATAGCGGTCCGGATGCTCAATCATCAAGTGCACGTCCAGCAAGACCCCCGTCTCATCGGCTAACGGGCGAAGCGAGCGGACAACGAGGGGGCCGATGGTGATGTTGGGTACAAAATGCCCATCCATCACATCGATGTGTAACCATTCGGCTCCGGCAGAGGCGGCCTCGCGGCACTGATCTCCAAGCCTCGAGAAATCGGCCGACAGAATGCTGGGTGCCAAGATGGGCATGGCGAACGTGGGATGTCCGATACGATCTCGAGGGAGCCCGCTACCGGATCAGGAGAATATGATGAGTCCAACCGCCACGAGCAGAGCGTTGACAAGTGCAATGGGAAGGAGATATTTCCAACCCAGTGTCATGAGCTGCTGGTACTTGAAGCGCGGCAGCGTCCAACGAACCCAGATGAATACGTAGGCAAAGAAGCCGGCCTTCAGAATGACAGTCCCGATCTGCAGGGCCATCAGCGTCAAGGAGCCTTCCAGGCCTGGGAACTGCGCGATGATCAGGGATTCGAACGGAAGCATGTAGCCGCCGAAAAAGAGCGTGACGATGACGAAGGAGGCGATGAAGAAGTTTACGTATTCGGCCAGGAAGAACATGCCGAACTTCATCCCCGAGTATTCAGTGTGGTAGCCACCAACCAGTTCCTGCTCTGCTTCAGGCAGGTCAAACGGAGCCCGGTTCGTTTCGGCAAATGCCGTCACGATGAAGAGAATGCAACCAAGGGGGTTGCGGAATACATTCCATCCCAGGATGCCCCAACCACCGGACTGATCCACAACGATGTCGGTCAGACTCAGGGACCCGGCAATCAGCACGACCGACAGGACGGCAAGGCCCATGGACAATTCGTAGGAAATCATCTGGGCGCTCGAGCGCAGCCCTCCGAGCAGGGAATACTTGCTGTTGGAGCTCCAACCGGCCAAGGTCACCCCGTACACTGAGATGGAGGTCAGTGCCAGCAGAACGAGCACGCTTACATCCATGTCGGCAATCACGACATTGTGCGCGAATGGAATGAGCGCACCGGCTGTCATGGCAATGACCACCATCATCATGGGGGCCAGGGAGTGCACGAACGGGTTGGCCATGGCAGGGACGATGTTCTCCTTCATGACCAATTTGAGCACATCGGCAAAAGGCTGCAGGAAACCGAAGGGACCCACGCGGTTCGGACCGGGCCGATTCTGCATGTAGCCTGATACCTTGCGCTCGGCATATACGAGCACCGAGGCGGAGACAAGCAGGAAGTTGACGATCAGGAAGGCGATGAGTGCCGTCCAGTACCAGGCAAGGTTCATAATTGGTCTCAGGCAGTGACGCCCGTCGATTCAAGACGGACACCGAGTTCTCCCATGGCGGAATAGGTGGCTCCCTTGAAGGCAGGATTCGACGCGGAAACCTCCTCCATGATCTGCTTGGGGCCTTTGTAGGTCATCTCATGGCCGAGCGCTGCAGCCACTGCAGGCAGGGCTACCCAGCCGGGTTGGCAATTGATCAGGTTGCTTTCGTTGTACCATTTGTCAAACGGGGTACCGTGCCGGTCGGCGCGGCACTTCCCGATCTCCATGGACAGCGTACGGTTGACACCAGCAATGGCCTTTGCTGGACGCAGGCGCTGCGCGTGGCCGTCCACGTTGACAAAGGTACCCACGGTTTCAACCGCCATGGCCGCTGGCAGGGCCACGTCAGCGGCCTGAAGCGTCTGGTTCGTCGTGTTGTAGTGGTGCAGCACGACCTTGATACCGACCAGATCGGCCACCGAGCATACACCCGATGCCACCGGATCATCTTCCATCACATACAGGACATCGATTTCCCCGGCCTCGAGACGCGCCTTGAGGTCCTGAGCGGAAGCAGCATGGATCCCCAGTCGTTCACAGCCTTGGGCGTTGGGCGTACGATCGTCCGTGCGCAGCCAGCCGTCGCCATGGCCTTCTTCGACATGCGGCAGGTACACCGGCGCGGAGGCCCCAACGGCGTCCGCCATTTTCGCCAGCAGATAATTGTCTTCCACCGTTGCCCAGGCCGATCCGAGGAACAGGATGCGGCTCCCATCGACGCCGCTCAGGCAATCCGCAGCGGCTTTCCAAGCCAACTCCCACGAGACCGGAGCGCCTTCAACCGTCGGTCCATCGGGGCGATCCTCGTTGAACTTGCGGTACTCGAGGCGCTCTTCGTCGGCCAGCCAGAATTCGTTGACATCCATGTTGGTCCGCGGCGTGACCTTCATGATCTGGTTGTCCTTGACCCAGTAATAGCAGTTGGAACCCTTGGCGCCCACCGTCGAGACCGAGGCCGTCTTGCTCATCTCCCAGATACGGGCCTTGAAGCGGTGGTCCTTGGACGTAAGCGCACCCACCGGACAGATATCGATGACGTTCATCGAATAGGGTTCGTCGAACTCCACACCCGGTGGCGTCATCGGGTAGTTCTTGACACCCCGTTCGATGATGGTCAACTGATCGCTCTTCGATACTTCGCGCGTAAAGCGCACGCAGCGCGTGCAGTTGATGCAGCGTTCGCCGTCGAGCACCACGCGGGGACCGAGGTCGATATGCTTGGGCTTGTGGACTTTCTCGAACTCGAAACGCGATCCCTCAGGACCGTGCTTGTAGGCTTGGTTTTGCAGGGGGCAGTGACCAGCCTGGTCACAGATCGGGCAGTCCAGCGGGTGGTTGATGAGCAGGAATTCGAGCGTGTCCTTCTGTGCCCGCTTTACCAGTTCGCTGCTGCGGTGCGTCCGGACGACCATGCCATCGGACATCTGCATCGAGCAGCTTGTCTGCAGTTTCGGCATGAACTGGATGAGCGGATTACCGTCCTCGTCGGTGCTGATCTCGCCCGTTGCACGGTCGCGCTGCGGCATACCAACCTCCACGAGGCACTGGCGGCAGTTCGCCGGCGCAGACATGGCCGGGTGGTAGCAGAAGTGGGGCAGATCGACGCCGTTGTCCAGACAGAACTGGAGCAGGCCGTGCTGCCCCTCGAATTCGAACGTCTGGTTGTCAATGGTGATAGTCGGCATATCGTTCAGTTTCGGTCGATTAATCGGACGCGAGGCATGTTCAGGCCATGACCAGGTCAGCACCCGAAGGGACGAGGGACGGCTTGCATTTGGCTTCGAACTCGTCGCGGAAGCGGTCGATCGTGTAGCGAACCGGCCAGGCTGCTGCATCCGCCAGAGCACAGACTGTTCTGCCCTCCATCTGCGAACACAGGTCCATGAGCAGATCGAGGTCGCGCAGGTTGCCTTCGCCCTCGTCAATGCGTGTCACGATGTTCTCGAGCCACCCGGTTCCCTCGCGGCAGGGCGTACACTGTCCACAACTCTCGTGATGGTAAAAATGGGTGATGCGGCGCAGGAAGGACACCATATCCGTGTCCTCATCCATGATCAGCATACCGCTCGTTCCCATCATGGAGCCTGCTTCGCGCAGCGAGTCGGCGTCCATGGTCACCCCGTCGATCATGTCGGCCCGCAGGACGGGTGTCGAGGATCCGCCGGGTACCAGGGCTTTCAGTTTCTTGCCGCCGCGCATACCACCGGCCACCTCGTAGATGAGGTCGGAAATCAGCATGCCCGTCGGGTATTCGTATACGCCGGGGCGGTTGACATGGCCGGAGATCCCATAAAGCACCGGACCTGGATGCGACTGGGCACCAATCCCTGCATACCACTCGCCACCGTTGCGGATGATGAGCGGTGCACATGCGAGCGTTTCCACATTGTTGATGGTCGTCGGGTATCCCCAGACGCCTTTCTGGGCGGGGAAGGGCGGCTTGATGCGTGGATAAGCACGTTTTCCTTCGAGCGAGTTCATCAAGGATGACTCTTCACCGCAGATGTAGGCGCCTGCCCCCTTATGGATCACGATGTCACAGGAGAAATCCGACCCCATGATATTCTTGCCGACGTAGCCCTTGTCGTAGGCTTTCTCGAGCTCGGCTTCCATGTGCGTAATCCAATCGGCAAATTCGCCCCGGATGTACAGGAAACCCGTCTTGATGCCCATGGCATAGGAGGCGATCAGCATCCCTTCAAAGACAGAGTGGGGATTGTACTCGAGCAGCTGTCGATCCTTGAATGTGCCGGGCTCGGATTCGTCACCGTTGCAGCACAGGAAGCGAGGGACGTCGGGGTCAATTGGGGGCATGAAGCTCCATTTGAGTCCCGTTGGGAACCCTGCACCACCACGCCCCTTCAGGCCGCTTTTCTTCATCTCATCCGTCACGGATGTTGGATCCCACTTGTCGGTGGTCAGGATCTCACGCAGGGCGCTGTACCCCTCATTGGCTTCGTAGACATCCAGCTTGTGGAGGTCTTTTACCGGGGGAAGCAGCACCCGCTTGTAGTTGCGCCAATCGCCTGCTTTGCTCATTGCGTTCGGTTGCTTTGTAGGGTTCTTGCGTTCGGCGGGAGCCTGCTATCGGGTCGTTTCGCTTACGGGACCGGCCTGGTAGGCTTCGGTGTGTTCCACGTCCGAACGGCGGTTGCCTCCCAACTCATCCTCATCCTGCGGCAGGGTCACGGAGGTAAAGGCTGGCATCCGGTCTTCGCGAAGGGCATCGATCAGGGCATCGATCTTCTCCTCGGTCAGGTTGTGGACGTACGTACCGTTCGTGATCTGCAGCATGGGAGCCGATCCGCATGCTCCGAGGCACTCCGCTTCCTGCACCGTAAAGATGCCATCTTCGGTGGTCTCACCCTTGTGCACGTTCAGCTTTTCCTCGAGGTAGTGCAGCATGTCGAAGCCGCCGCATAGCTGGCAGGAGAAGCAGGTGCATACGTCCAGGACGTATTTCCCCTTCTTTTCCTTGAAATACTGGGTGTAGAACGTGGCCACGCCGTAGGCATTGGCATAGGGAATGTTCAATTCATCGGCCACCAACTGGACGACTTCCGGAGGCAGGAAACCGAACTTCTCCTGAGCCAGCCACAGGGCGCGCATAACCGCGCCGTCGGCCGTCGGATAACGGGAGATCCACGTTTGGATCTGCTTTTTCTCCTCGTCCGAAAAGTGCAGCTGGTCGGCCGCAATGACCGGATCCGGTTTACGGTCCGGGAGACCTACTACGGGGTGCTTGATGAAATCAGCCATGTGGGGAAGCGCCGCCTGGTGTTGAAGTTCTATTTGTCAGCTTCGCCGAGGACGGGGTCCACGGTTCCGATGAGAATGACCATGTCGCCCATGTGGGCCCCTTCGAGCAGGTGCTCGAGGCCTTGCAGGTTGGTGAAGCTTGGAGAGTTCATGCGCGCCCGCCATGGATATCCTGTTCCGTCGGACTGCAGGTAGAAACCGAGTTCGCCTTTTGCCGCCTCGATGGCGTGATAGGTAGCAGCACCCTTGGGCGGTGCCACACCGGTATCGGTATACATGAAATCATGGATGAGGCCTTCCATGGAGTAATAGACCTCGTCCTTATTCGGATAGGCGCGCTTGGCGTCATCCGTTCGCACCGGTCCTTTGACCGTCTTGAGTTTTTCAAGACACTGTCGAATGATCTTCACGCTCTCCTTCATCTCCTCGAGACGCACGAAATAGCGGGCCAATGCATCGCCTTCGGTGCGGATGGGAATGATGAAGTCGACCTCGTCATACTTGAGGTAGGGCTCGAAGCGTCGGATGTCATGGGCCACGCCCGAGCCACGCAGGTTGGGACCGGTAAGCCCCATGCGCACCACATCGTCGGCTGACATCTGGCCGATGCCCACATTCCGGTCAATCCAGATCCGGTTCCTGTTGAGCAGTTTTTCCCAGCTTTCAACAGCCTCCGGGAAGCGGTCGGTGAAGTCCTTGATGAGGCCGATGCCAGTCTCGTTCACATCCGTGGCCACGCCGCCGATGCGGGAGTGGGAGACCGTCAGTCGTGCTCCTGCCACCTCGTCAAAGATGGCGTAGATGTCCTCACGGTACTGAAACGTCCAAAGGAATACGGAAACAGCACCGGCATCCATGAGTCCGACGCCCATCCAGATCAGGTGGGCCGAAATGCGGGCCAGCTCGGACATCATCATCCGGATCCATTGGGCGCGCTCCGGTACTTCGATGGCGGCCAGTTTCTCAACCGCCAGACACCATGCCACATTGTTGGCATAGGGCTGCAGGTAGTCCATGCGGTCCGTGTAGGGCATGAACTCCTGATAGGTCTTGTTCTCGGCAATCTTCTCGATGCCGCGATGCAGGTAGCCGATATCGAGGACGCTTCTCTCAATGGTTTCGCCATCGAGTTTCACCACGCAGCGCAGCACGCCGTGGGTGGCCGGGTGCTGCGGACCGATGTTGAGCACCATCTCGTGCTCGAGCGGATCGGCTGGCGCACCGTCACCGGACGTCTCAAGCCAGGAATGCTTGGTTTCGAGTCGCTTGTACAGCGCCTCGTTGTGCCGGGGCCAGAACTTCAGCGTTTCCGACCAATCTGTCTGGGAAATCGAACTCATCAGTCGTTGTCCTCCTCGCTCTTGACTTCCTGGAAGCTTTTTGGCGGCTTGTGTCCGTGGGCTGCAGGGAAGGGATCGCCGGTCAACTCGCCTGTCGGCGACTGTGGCGGAAGGGGAAGGGACCCGGGAACACCAAGCAGCGGGAATTCCTTGCGCAGCGGGTGGTACTCGAAGTCCTCTGGCATGTACATGCGGCGCATGTCCGGGTGCCCGTCAAATGTGATGCCGAACATGTCGTAGCACTCACGTTCGTTCCAGTTGGCGGCCGGGAAAATGCCGGTAACGGTCGGCGCCGTCATGGTATCTTCCTCAACCCGGATCGTGATACGGATGCGTTTACCACCCTCGATGTTCACCAGATTGTAGAACACCTCGTAGCGCTCTTCTTCCGTAAAGCGGTCGATGCCACCGAGATCCGCCAGGTAGCTGAAACCCTTTTCCTCACTCAGGAAGCGACAGACTTCCACGATGGCCTCCCGGTCAACGAGAACCGTGTGTTCGCCTGCGTAGACCACCAGGTCACGAATGCTCTGGTCGAAGTGGGCCTTGAGGGCATCCACGACGTCCGCCACCTGCGTCGTTGCCTTCGCATGCGGATTGTTGGCGACGGCTGTTTCCGGCTCCTGCGGAACGAAATCGAACGGTAGCGTGCTAGGCGCCTTGGGCGTCTTTGGAGAATCTGCCATGGAGCTCATCGGATGGACAATCCGGAGGGGGATACCGTCGTATCGCCTTCCGGGGTGATGATTTTTGGTCGCGCCGGTGCGATGCTCGGGGACTCCTTGCCGGAAATACCATCCTGTGCTACCGAGTACTCGTTGCGCACTTTTTCCTGAATGTCCATGAGGGCATGGATGACGGCCTCGGGACGCGGCGGGCACCCCGGGATGTAGACGTCGACGGGCAGGAAGTTGTCAATGCCCTGCACCACACCATAGCATCGGTGCATGCCGCCCGAGGAGGCGCAGGCACCCATGGAAATACACCATTTCGGGTCGGCCATCTGATCCCACACCCGACGGATGGTATGCGCCATTTTGTAGGAGGCCCAACCAGCAACGATCATGAGATCAGCCTGGCGTGGGGAGAAGCGCATGGCCTCGGCACCGAAGCGAGCCACATCGTACTTGGGCGCGGCAAAGGCCATCATCTCAATGGCGCAGCAGGCCAAGCCCATGGGCATGGGCATCAAAGAGTTGGAGCGGGCCCAGTTTACCACCGCGTCGACGCGGGTGGTCAGGAATCCCTCCTGGAGGGCGTTTTCAGATCCCATGGTAGAAAAGTTGGGGTTGAAACAGGTTCGGAGCGGGGATCAGTCGAATTCCAGGCCGCCCTTCTTGATGTCATAGACCAGACCGATGGTCAGGATGACAACAAACAGGAGGACAACCGCCATGACGCCCGGGGCAGCACCTGCCGCAATGAACTCGTCAAAACTGACGGCCCACGGATACAGGAATACGACCTCCACGTCAAAGACAATGAAGATCATGGCCACCAGATAGAACTTGACCGAGTAGCGTTCCCGAGCGGAGCCAATCGGATCCATCCCGCTCT
>Ga0181573_10001379_pt1 | contig 24071 bp, 17 predicted proteins | sample 101ome_25_FD_148643 | JGI IMG/M metagenome (GOLD analysis project Ga0181573, IMG submission 148643) | Coastal salt marsh microbial communities from the Groves Creek Marsh, Skidaway Island, Georgia - 101409BT metaG (spades assembly) | ecosystem: Environmental > Aquatic > Marine > Intertidal zone...
TTTCGCCACCTCTTGGGGCAGGTAGCCCAGCGCGATATTGAGTCCCAAGGTTGGCCCAAAAGCCACGCTGGTGGCCACTGAGCGCCGGCCATGGGAATCGATCAGCACCTCTTTTGACTCCGGATCCAACAGGGGCCACTGGCCAACCGGATAACGGACGACGCCGTTAGCATCGGTGGTGTCCTCCAGGACAAGTGTGCACAAATAGGCTGCCTGATGCGGCAGTGCGCGCTGGGCCTCATAAGCTGCCTTCCCATGGAAATCCGCTGCCTTCACCTTGGGCCGAGCAAGTCCGGCCTCGTATAGGTTGTAGTCTATTTCCAGGTCAGTGTTCTGCACCCGCAGGCTTTTCTCAACCCGTCGGGTATTGGAGTAGGTCTCAATTCCCACGGGCACCACATCAAGATCAGCCAAGGCATCCCAAAGGGCCAGGCCGTCGGCGAAATTGAAATACAGTTCCCATCCCTGCTCACCAACATAGGAAATACGGAACGCCCAGATCTTGATCCCGTTGACGTCGATCTCCTTGGCGCTGGCAAAGGGGAAATTTTCATGAGAAATCGAGTCCGGATCATCCATGAGCTTCGCCAGCGTGTTGCGGGCTTCAGGACCCCATATGCCGAGGGTGGCCAGCTCCTCGGTTCGATCGTGCAGAGTGACGTTGCTCAGACTCATCTTGTCGATGAAGCGTCGAATCCACATCAAGTCCCTGTGGCCTGTATCGCCTCCACAAATAACGCGATAGGACTCTGCACCCAGGCGGACAATCGTGAGATCGGAATGAATACCACCTTCATTATCGAGAAAATGGGTGTAGATCCCTTTGCCAACCGGGGTATCGCCCCCAACTTTGGCGACGGCTAGGTACTCCAGCAGCGTCTCAGCATCGGCTCCTTCCAAGTCATAAATGGCAAAGTGCGACAAATTGATCATGCCGACGCTGTCGCTCATCGCCAGCTGCTCGGCGTTGGATACCTCCCAAAAATGCCGACTGTCCCACTCAGCTACACGCTCGGGTACACGATCACGGTATTTTGCTAGCAACGTCGCTTCGTTTGCCTGATAACCGTGGGCGCGTTCCCAGCCCGCCACTTCCATAAAGTACCCACCTAGAGCAACCTCGCGCTCATAAAACGGACTAGTGCGTAGTCCCCGGGAAGAACCGAAGGGTTCGCGAGGATGAACCGCCGGGGTGTAGACCTTCTGTGCGATCTCAAAGCAGCGATTGCGAATAAACTCATCAGTCTTTTGAATTGGGTAGTGTCGCGCGGGATCCACCGCATGGGCATCCATTGGTGGCCGCCCGTGGGTCATCCAGTCCACCAGCACCTTGGCGGCGCCGGGCCCATCCTTGACCCAGATCGCCTCGCACAGCCACAGGTTCTTGACCTCAGAGGATTCACCCACAATGGAACCACCGTCAGCTGTCACCGACAGAAGACCGTTGAAAGAACGACGCTCCTCCCAACCCAGTTCTCCCAGGATTGGTGTCATCTCAATCGCTTTTTCAAAGGGTTCCATCACCTGCTCGAGTGATAGGTCACGCATGGACGGTGATAGCCTGGCCTCACCGGATTCGAGGATATCTTCAGGAGCCACCAACCGGGGATTGGTTGTCTCGTAATAACCCCACTCAATCAGTCCACCCTCGGGCGTCGTCGGATCCCCGGTATCACGAACATAGGCAGAGTTACCCTGATCCCTGAACAGGGGGTAGACGATGTCCTTACCGGTACCCTCCGCTTCGAGCCAGGGTCCAAAAAACAGCAGTGGATGCTCAAGAGGCATTAGCGGCAGCGGAACCCCGGCAGTATTCGACACCAAGGGTCCCCAAATACCGACACACAAGATGACATAGTCAGCCATGATCGTGCCCTTGGCAGTTTCAACACCGACAATCGTGTCGTTTTCCACCAGCAGACGGGTCGCAGGGGTGTAGGCGAAGGCCTTCAGCTTGCCGCTCGCGACCGCCTCATCAACCAGATCCCCAGCAACTTTCTGGGATCGTGGCGTCACCAGACCCGCATCAGGATCCCACATGGCGCCCTGAATTTGATCCACCTCGAGAAAGGGAAATTTCTCTTTGGCTTCTTCGGGCGTGATCATTTGGGCCCGAGTACCAAACGCCTTCCCCGACCCCACTTTGCGCAGCAGTTCCTGCATGCGCTCGTCGTCCCCCTTGCGGGCCACTTCAATACCGCCGATACGGATATAGTTCCCTCGGGCTTCAAAAAACTCGCGACTGTAATTACTGGTGTAGCAGGTCAGCCTGTCATGGGCTGTCATGTAACAGAAGTCCGACGCATGGGAGGTCGAACCGATGTCAGTTGGAATCGCGGACTTTTCAAGACCCACGATGTCATCCCACCCGGCTTCAATAAGATGATGAACAACCGATGCACCAACAATACCGCCCAAACCGACGATAACGACACGGGCGTGATCGGGTAACTGTGCCATGACTTTCTCCTACAACCGTTTCACTAGGTTTACGCCAACAGCGCAACCGCCGCGACTACCTCTTGCCGAAGCTGATTCGGTGACTGCTCAGCAATGCGTTGGAGATCGGCGCGCATGGCGCCGGTCCAAAATTTCCTCATGTGTTCCGCGACCTGATGAGGCACTTCCCCACCGACCGGGACATTGTTGGCAATTTGATTCGCCATCACAACAAGACGGGCATCCTGCTGAGTCACGTCCGTCATGAGCCAGCCCCCATGGAGGGTCTTACTTCCACTGCGGTGACTTTGTACTCGGGGCAGTTAGTCGCCCAATCGGAGTTATCGGTGGTGATGACATTGGTGCCACTCACCGGATGATGGAAGGTTGTGTACACCACGCCAGCAGGTATCTCCTCACTCAGGCGTGCTCGCATCCTCGTGCTACCGACCCGGCTTGAAATCTCAATCCAATCACCGTCAGCTACCCCTCTGGCCTCCGCATCCGCGGCGTGTATATCGAGGATATCTTCCGCATGCCAGATCGTGTTCTGGGTCCGCCGGGTCTGGGCCCCCACATTGTATTGGCTGAGAATACGCCCTGTAGTCAATAACAGAGGGTACTTGCGGGTGGAACGCTCATCGGTTGGGACATAGGGAGTCGTCACAAACTGTCCCTCTCCCCGCACAAAACGATGCTCATGCATTACGGGCGTACCCATGGGCGCCTCTCCGTTGCATGGCCACTGTACGCTGCCCACCTCGTCCAGAAGCGCAAAGGACACCCCAGCAAAGGTGGGAGTCAGCGCAGCAATTTCATCCATGATCTCGGCGGCATTTTCGTAGTGCATGGGATAGCCCATCGCTTCACTGATGGCACAGGTCACTCCCCACTCACTCATGCCTGACAGGGGCGGTACAACCGGTCGCACTCGGTTGATACGCCGCTCGGCATTGGTGAAGGTGCCGTCTTTTTCAAGAAAGGAAGTGCCAGGCAGAAAGATGTGGGCGAATCGTGCAGTCTCATTAAGGAAAAGATCCTGAACAATGACGCAGTCCATCGCCTTGAGGGCCGCCTCGACATGATGAATGTTCGGATCTGACTGGGCGATGTCCTCTCCCTGGACGTAAAGCCCGCGGAACTTACCCGCTACGGCTGCATCAAGCATATTGGGGATACGCATCCCGGGCTCACCCCGAAGCGAAACGCCCCAAGCAGAATCAAACAGGGCTCGCGCAGAGTCATCGGATACATGTCGATAGCCCGCGAATTCATGGGGAAAAGAACCCATGTCACAGGAGCCCTGCACGTTGTTCTGACCTCGAAGCGGGTTAACACCCACTCCTGAGCGACCAATATTGCCCGTGGCCATGGCTAAATTGGCCATCGCCATCACCATCGTTGAACCCTGAGAGTGCTCGGTGACTCCAAGGCCATAGTAAATGGCGCCATTGCCAGCCTTGGCGTAGGTCTCCGCTGCGGCACGAACCGCTGCTGCAGGCACCCCAGTAGTCTCTTCTAGGGCTTCGGGACTATTTTCAGGTAGGGCGATAAATCGCTCCCAAGCCCTAAAGGACTCGACATCGCAGCGCTCATTGACAAACGCTTCAGCCACCCACCCTTCCGTCACCACCACATGAGCCATGGCATTAACCACGGCGACATTGGTGCCGGGGCGAAGCTGCAAATGGTGCTGTGCGCCGATATGTGGTGATCGCACCAAGTCGATCGCCCGCGGGTCAATAACAATGAGCTCTGCGCCCTCCCGCAGGCGACGCTTCATTCTTGAGCCGAACACCGGATGGGCATCGGTGGGGTTGGCCCCAATCACCAAGATGGCATCAGCATCCTGCACCGACGCAAAATCCTGAGTACCCGCACTGGTGCCAAAGGTTTGCTTCAATCCATAACCCGTCGGTGAGTGGCAGACTCGGGCGCAAGTATCGACGTTGTTGGTGCCAAAAGCCGCTCTCACCATCTTCTGCACCACGTAGACTTCCTCGTTGGTGCAACGGGACGAGGTAATGCCACCAATAGCATCAATACCGTGATCCGTCTGAATCTTTTTCAGACGGCTGGCGGCAAACTGTATTGCTTCCTCCCATCCCACTACGCGCCACTCATCATCGATACTGTCGCGAATCATGGGTTCGGTAATGCGATCTTCGTGATTGGCATAGCCCCACGCGAACCGCCCTTTCACGCAGGAGTGGCCCGCGTTGGCACCCCCCTGCTTATCGGGAACCATCCGCACCAGCTCATCACCCCTTAGCTCTGCCGTAAAGGAACAGCCGACGCCGCAGTACGCACAGGTGGTCTTGACCTTGCGCGACGGGACGCCGCGGTCAATGACGCTTTTCTCCTGCAGAGTTGCTGTAGGACAGGCCTGCACGCAGGCGCCACAGGAAACGCAATCGCTAGACAGAAAATCCGTGTCTTGAGCAGTGCTTACCGCCGAGCCAAAACCGCGCCCGGCGATCGTCAGGGCGAATGTGCCCTGCACCTCGGAACAAGCTCGCACGCAGCGACTGCAGACAATGCACTTGCTGGCATCAAAGGTAAAATAAGGATTGGACTCGTCCTTGCCTGCGGACAGGTGGTTTTCACCTTCGTCGCTGTAACGAACCTGCCGCAAACCAACGGCACCGGCCATATCCTGCAGTTCGCAGTCGCCATTGGCAGAACAGGTCAGACAATCAAGCGGGTGATCGGAGATATAGAGCTCCATGACGCCCTTGCGTAACTTGTCGAGCCGCGGCGTTTGAGTATTAACGACCATGCCGTCTTGGCAGGGGGTGGTACAGGAGGCCGGTGTTCCCGGACGACCCTCGATCTCTACCAGACAAAGCCGACAAGAGCCAAACGCATCGAGGTTGTCCGTTGCACACAGCTTGGGAATCGCAGCATCAACGAGCGCTGCTGCTCGCATGACCGACGTCCCCTCGGGTACCGTAATGGGCATACCGTCTATGGTCACTGTTACCTGGGTATCAGCTGACACCGCCGGTGTTCCAAGATCACGTTCATAGACTGTCATCGTCATCTCTCCCCCAACGCGCTTCGTCGTCTTTTGTTATCGCGACGATTCATCGACTAAAGTCCTCGGCAAAATGATCTAGTGCACTCAGCACCGGATTCGGCGTAAGCCCACCCATGGCACACAGAGACCCCTGCTTCATCACATCACATAAATCCCGTAGCAAGAGTGTTTGGGTCTCAGTGTCCTTGCCCTCGCGCAAGCGATCAATCACTTCAACCCCCCGCACCGCGCCAATGCGACAGGGTGTGCACTTGCCGCAGGATTCCTCTGCGCAAAACTCCATCGCAAAGCGAGCCTGCTCTGCCATATCAGCGCTGTCATCGAAAACTACTACTCCGCCGTGGCCAAGCATTGCACCCACTTCCGCCAACGCCTCATACGCCATGGGGACATCGAGCTGACTAGGCGGTAAATACGCCCCTAGCGGTCCACCCACCTGAACTGCTTTGAGCGGCCGGCCCGACAGGGTACCGCCGCCGAAGTCCTCGACCAATTCCCGTGCGCTGACACCAAAAGCCATTTCAACGATGCCGCCTTGCGCAATGTTCCCGGCGAGCTGAAAAACCTGGGTGCCACGTGATCGCTCACAGCCCAAGGCAGCATAGGCCTCGGCGCCACGAGCGAGTATCCCGGGCACGCTCGCTATTGTTAGGACGTTGTTGATAACCGTGGGGACACCAAACAGTCCCTTGATGGCAGGCAGGGGTGGTTTGGCACGCACCATTCCTCGACGTCCCTCGAGGCTCTCGAGCATCGCCGTCTCCTCGCCGCAGACGTAAGAGCCCGCACCAAGCCTTATCTCAACATCAAAGCTAAACTCGGAACCCAAAACGGACTCACCCAACCAACCCTCGGCCCGCGCCACCTCGATGGCTGCATTCAAGGCATCCATTGCATCTGGATATTCCGAACGCAAATAAATCATGCCTCGGTCGGCGCCAACCGCGTAGGCAGCGATAGCCATGCCCTCCAACAAACAGAAGGGATCACCTTCCATCAGCATGCGATCGGCAAAGGTACCACTGTCCCCCTCATCGGCATTGACGCAGATAAACTTGTGGCGAGTCGCACGCAAAGGCTGACCACGCAGTGGTTGGGGTTCTTGATCCGCCACCGTCTGCCACTTGATACCCGCCGGGAACCCGGCGCCACCCCGCCCCCGCAGGCCAGAGGTTTTTACCGCGTCAAGTACATCAGCGGGGGCCATCGTCATGGCTGCCTTCAGTCCCGCAAGACCACCGTGACGCTGATAATCCTGAGGGTCGAGGGGATCGATAATTCCCACACGCTCATAAATCCAACGCTGCTGCCGCGAGAGATAGGTCAATAGATCCACCTCACCCAGATACGCCGGATGGTCTGTATCGAGGCGATCTTCATTAACGTCGGCAACAGTCACGTTCGACCAACCTACCCGCGACCCATTGCGATCGGACGCACACTCGACCAGCGGCTCCAGCCACAGCATGCCCCGGCTACCGGTCCTGACAACCTCCTCACCTCGAGCAAGCAGGGCAGAAGCTACCCCATCGGCACCCATCGACCTGGCGGCCGCATCCTTGGGGACGAACCACACAGTCATGAGTCACCCCCTGCAGTAGTTCCATTCCCGTCGCGAATTTCGCTTACCCGCTCTTTTATTGACATCACCGTGGCGCGCCCCATCAGTTCACCACTTACCAAGGCGGCTGGTCCCAAAGCACAGTTACCCAGGCAAAAAATAGGCTCATCGACCCCGGTGTCAACAGCGAGCAGATCATCGTCCTCACATGCCTGCCGCCACGCCTCCGCTAGGGTTCTGCCGCCAACTGCCTGGCACGCTTCGGCGGCGCACAGACGAACAGGAATCGCTGGCGGAGGAGTGGTTCGCAGGTCAGCGTAAAAGGTCAGAACGCCGGTCACATCCGCTCGGGAGACGTTGCAAAGCTCGGCGATTAATTCAACCGCAGCAGTGGAAACGCAACCATAGGTGTTCTGCACATCCTGGAGACAGACCAATACCGGCCCATCATGCTCGCGCACAACCCTCGTTAGCCGCGCGCGTGCCTCTGATTCGTTCCATTGTGGAAAGGCTGACCTCGAGATCATGACGTCACCTTCTCTCCCCCAGAGTAGATGTTGAGCCGATCCTCTCGGGCAAAGCCAATCAGTATCAAGTTACTGGCGCGCGCGAGGTCGACCGCCAGCGTTGTTGGGCCCGATACGGCAACAATACCCGCGATACCAGCCGACAACGCCTTACTTATAATCTCGTAGGATACGCGCCCGCTTACGACGAGTACATGATTAGTCAAAGGGAAAAAGCCCGAGAGAAAACTCTGGCCAATGGCTTTATCCACCGCATTGTGGCGACCCACATCCTCACGGACCACCACCAATTCCAGATCCGCGTCGAAGAGCGCCGCAGCATGAATCGAGCCAGTGAGTTCAAACATCGCCTGCTGCTCCCGCATGGCATCAATCAGTGGCAAGACCCGGCCCTGGGGCAGGCTCCATTCACTTGTATGCAGCGGTCCTCGTGGGGCTGGGGTAGCCTCAATCACGTCGCCACTGCATACACCGCAAGAGCTGGATGTGAGGTAGGCACGGGGTACGGGAGAATCGATACCCGGAGCAAGTGTTATTGCTACGGTGTCTACCGGTTTATCAACCCCCCTGGCTCGAAGCTCGGAGGCACTCATACGTTCCATTGCCGCAAGGTCTGATCCCACGTGCATCTCGGTATTGTTGATCACCCACCCTACGGCCAGCTCCTCGTCGTGGCCTGGCGTTCGCATGGTGGTCGACACTGTCTGATCGTTTACCGTAATACACAGCGGTGCCTCCACGATAACTCGGTCGAACTGCTCCTCCTCGACGGGATGGGAGCTGCCCAACCGCTGTCGAAGGGAAACGGGACGGGGATCGGTCGAGTGGGTCGCCATCAGAATAAACCCGTGATCTGCCCCTCGACCACATCGATGTTTTCACTCGCCGGCGTTTTGGGTAAGCCGGGCATCGTCATGATGTCACCACAGACAACGACGATAAAACCCGCTCCCACAGAAAGCCTTACCTCACGAATATCCATCGCATGATTGGACGGGGCTCCCAACAACTGGGGATCTGTTGAAAATGAATACTGGGTCTTGGCAATACACACTGGCAGATGCCCGTGGCCTTCCTCCGCCAATTCGCGTAACCGATTGCGCACTTTGGTACTCGCGGTGACCTCTGATGCCCCATAGATTTTGGTCGCTATCATCTCGACTTTTTGCATAAGCGATGCGGAATCCGGATAAACAAAAGATTGATGTGCTGAGGCCCCTGACGCGGAATCTGTCTCGCAAATCTCGACGACCTTGTGAGCGAGATCCTGTGCACCCGCGCCGCCATCTGCCCAGTGGCTGGCCAACGCCACAGGCACGCCCAGCGTCTCGCAATGGGCCACCAGTGCGTCGATTTCCGACTGGGTATCTGATGAAAAACGATTAATCGATACCACCGGACTCACACCGTAGTGATCGCGAATGTTTCTCACGTGCCGCTCCAGATTACTGAGCCCGGCGCGCAGGGCATCCACGTTCTCTGAATTGAGGTCGGACGTCTTCACACCGCCATGAAATTTAAGGGCCCGGATGGTGGCGACCAGCACGGCCGCTGATGGATGAATGCCTGCCGTGCGGCATTTAATGTCAATGAATTTCTCCGCACCCAGATCGGCACCAAAGCCTGCCTCTGTCACCACGTAGTCAGCGAGACGCAATGCACCACGGGTGGCGATGACGCTGTTACAGCCATGGGCAATATTGGCAAAGGGTCCTCCGTGAACGAAGGCCGGAGTACCTTCCAGGGTTTGAACGAGATTCGGTGCCAGCGCGTCTTTCAAAATAGCCGTTAGGGCGCCCTCGGCTTTGAGATCACTGGCGGTAATGGGCTGCTTGTCCCGTGTGTAGGCCACAACAATCTTACCGATGCGCTCTTTGAGATCATCGAGGTCTCTTGCCAAACAGAAAATTGCCATAATTTCGGAGGCAACAACAATGTCAAAACCATCTTCCCGGGGATAACCATTACCGACCCCGCCAAGGGCCACCGTAATATCACGCAACGCACGATCGTTCATGTCGAGCACGCGTTTCCATGACACCCTGCGCACATCGATGCCAAGCGCGTTGCCATGATGAATGTGATTATCCACAAGGGCTGCGAGAAGATTGTTGGCAACACCAATGGCGTGCAAATCTCCGGTGAAATGGAGATTGATGTCTTCCATGGGAATCACCTGAGCGTAACCTCCGCCGGCGGCGCCTCCCTTCATTCCGAATACCGGACCCAGAGAGGGTTCGCGCAAACAAATCATTGCGTGTTTGCCAATTCCACGGAGAGCGTCACCAAGCCCGACAGTCGTTGTGGTCTTGCCCTCTCCCGCGGGCGTCGGACTAATGGCAGTCACCAAAATTAACTTTGCGTTTTGCTTGACTGGCTGATCATGCAACCAGGCCAGGTCGACCTTGGCCTTGGTTCGCCCATAGGGCTCTAGGGCCTGCTCAGGAATGCCCAGCACGTCGGCCACCTCAACAATAGGTTTTATCTCTGCAGCCTGCGCAATTTCGATATCGGAAAGCATGATCTACCCTCTTTGTTTTCCGCAGAATTTATCTGCCACCCCCTGTTGACCTTTGGTCATGCCCAGGCCTGTACAGAGATACTTTTTATATCGGGCAAAAGCCCCTTTGTGCAGAGCTCCCGTGGTCTGACCATGCCCTGCGCGCGCGCATTATTGGAATAAAAATGGGTCGGATCAATATGACAAAAAGCAGTTCCAAGGGCAGGCCGATCACTCCGAGGACTGGGCAATCGCGCGCAACACCCAGCGGACGGGACAGTAAATCATCGGACCTACCAAAAAAACCAGTTTTTATGCGGGTTTTAGCGGGGTTTAAGGGCCTGACGCGGAGAGCTCAGTGAAGGCGCAAGAGAAGCGGTGGCAACGCTTTTGGATGCCCCTTATCAGAGGCTGTATCGGGATGAGTCGTTTTTGGACCGTTCGATGTCGTAGCGATCAAAGCACCAAAGCGCGTGTCAGCCCCGGTTTTCTTGCCAGTGAGTCACTGCTTAGGTAAGCCAGCGGGATCGAACACAATTGCCAAGTCCCAGAGCCTCAGTCAGTGCGCTATCCGCCCGAGTCAGAGCCTGAGCGAAATCTTCTTCGGCACCCACAATGGTAAAACCAACGCTAACGGAGAGATTGAGCGTAAATTCAGTATGACCTGAGGAAAAAATTCCGCGACGAATCCGCTGCGCCAACCGTTCGATCCCCTCGCGATCAGAAAGGTGGGTCAACAGCAGGAACGTATCGTCACTCCAGCGAGCAATAGTGGTCCCATCACCCACTGCCTTTGACAGGCGATGACCGACTTCAACTTGGGTCAACGTACGGTGTTCGCTGCCCAGCGAGGCCACTAATTCTTCCATGTTATCTCGCTGCACTAATAACAACGCAAAGGGATGGCCCCGGTGGATCCAGCCCGTGGCAACCATCTCCAAACCAGGCCGGTTAAGCAGTCCCGTTTCAAGATCGGCGTTCGCACTCTGTTGAAGGGTTGCTGCCCGTAATTCCGAGTCCTGCAGTTCCTCCTGTTGCGACGACCAGATATTCACTATTACTGCGTAAACGAGCATCAACACAAACGTTGGAAAACCGAGCCTGGGATCCGCCAGGGCAAGTGGCTCCAGCTCCTCTCGAAAAGCACCCAACACCACAGCACCACCCATATTCAAGGCGACGAGCAAGCCAATCACGACGCCGTTCCGTCTGCCCTCGAGGAGCGCGACAATTAAAAGTAGCAGCGGAGTGAAAATTAATCCGGTCAGCACAGAGGCAAACACATCACGTGTATCCAGCGCCAGCCAACCGGCAGTCCAGCGGATCTGAACCAGAGTCAGTGCCAGCAGCATCAATCCTCTGACAATTTTTTCTGGGAGCCTCCCCCAGAAGATTGAGAATGGAAGAACAAGACAAAACCAGGCGATTGAAATCGCTGTGCTGGTGACTGAAACACCACTGTTGAGCAAGGCGCCCAACACCATGATGACCATTAAAGGCACAACCGCGATAACAAGAAAGTGTGCTATCAGACGTCCCAACTTTCGGTTACTGCCGACAGGAGGATCCGCGGGCGCCACACGAAACGAGTCGAGCAGCGAAACAAACATGTCTTTTGGAGTCGACGGACTTGGGGACATGGCGTCTAATCCTTAAACGCCCCCGCTGGGGCACTAACCGTATGACTCAATAATGATACTCCATTAACGGCAAAGCAAATGGCAGGAGAAGACGCAGAACTGTCATCAAAGTGGTTTGGTGAAAGCCGGCAACCTTTTGAGTTATGGCCGATTTCGACGTCCGCCAAGGCGCGGTAAAAGCATGGGAATCTTCTTCATGGTCTCGCCATAAGCAGGCCGACGGGCGAGTGATCTTTTTTCCATCATGGGAATACTTGCGAATCGGAACATGAGGATCATGGCAACAGCGCCGATGCTGCACCAGAGTGCCCCGACGGGATATGCCGCGATACCAAAGAGAGCCAGGCCAACCCACAAGCCTATTTCACCCAGGTAATTAGGATGACGTGATAGAGACCACAAACCCGTATCAAGGATATCGCCGGGCTCGCTCTTCTCTGCAAAGGCATGCAACTCGAAGTCGGACGCCATTTGTAAGGTAATGGCGCCAAAGGTCACTGCGAATGCAACAAGATCAAGCCATCCCAAAGGACTGTCAGCGAGGTGTGTTACCGCATAGACCGGTAGCATACCCAGAAAAACCTGCACTGTTGGGAACAGATGTATGCCGAACAAATCCGTCCAAAAGCCACTGCCGCCGGATCGCTCTCGTAGCATAGGATAACGCCAGTCCTCATGCTGAATACCAGGCCAGTAGTACGCCCAGTGAGTCGTGAGACGAGTCGCCCAGTAAAGAATGAGACCGAGAACCATAAACTCGCGAGCGGCTGAACTGCTATCACCGGTGGCCATCCAGGCGAGCATGATCAGAGGGGGTATAACGGTCCAGAAGGGATCGTAAAAACTGCTATTGCTGTGCCAGCGGCTAAAACAAAAGATGACCAGCGTAGCGACCACATCGGCAAGCAACATCCCACTGACGGGGCCCAATTGGATCAGCGCAAGAACGACGCCGGCAGCAAACAGCGCTATCACGTAAGCGGCTGTTACCCGGACCAGGGCTTCCGCTTTAGGCATGTCTGAGTTCGGGCGCTGCCATATAATTTTCACGCTGTTACCACCTTTTTATTTTATGGGTTTGTCGCTTCTCTTCTCGAAGCGCTTGGAACAAGTTCCAACAAACTCGGAATCAACGTAAACGTTACAACCACCATAATGGGGATGGCAATCGCTAACAACTGGCCCAGGGAGGCGGCCCCCTGATGGCTACTGGACATCAGAGACGCAAAGGTCGCAACCGTGGTCACCGCCGATAAAAATACCGCTCTCGGCGTGCTGGAATGTATGAAAGAGTTCGAGTCACCCAGCACCATATAACGATGGGCCACGTGAATAGCGGAATCTATACCCAGTCCAAGGATTAAGGGAACCACCAGCACGTTGGCCATGTTCAGGGACAAGCCCAGTAACTCCATCACCGCGAAGGTGAGGGTCGTCGTAATCGCCAGAGAGGAGAGGATAATGGCAGGCACCAGCAAGCCTCGATAGTACAGGGCTAAAATAAGAACGATTCCCAGACCCGCCAGCGTTGTTGCATGCTGAAACGCGCGCACTACAACCCCTCCAACACCATATTCGATCACTGAGCGACCCCCGGCGTTGGGGACGACAGCGCGAACCTCTGTGACAAATTGTTCAATGTTCTGTCGGCTACTGGTGCTCATAGCTGGGCCAATTTCCAGACGCAGCAAACCGTCATCGCCTATCCAGTTGGCCCGGGTTTGCTGCGACAGCGTGTCACGAGAGGGCACCGGAGAATCAATGATACGAGCGAACCAATCCCGCCTGTCGTTCAGCAAGGCCTGAACATGGGTCTCAAGCTGAACCAGTTCTAGCCGGCTCAGCCTCCTGATAAAGTCAAGGTCTGCTAAGGTGTCTTCGGACTCTGCCATCGCAAAAATACCATCGACCGCTTGCTTCAGCTCCTCGCCAGTCCACTGGGGAAAGCTCCACTCCGCGAGGAGAGCGTCCAGGCGGCTGATCATGGCACTTCGCCGCGCGTCAATGACAGGAGAGCCGGGCAAATAATCGTCGATAGAGGCGACGTAGGCCACGGAGGGCAGGTCCTCCAAGGCCGTTGTCACTTCGTCGATATCAGCCTCCTTCACCAAGCTGGAGATGCTGTAGTCGGTCATCAGATCAGCCCGCTGAAGTTGCTCAAGCACTTGCATACCGGGCGATTCCAGGTTGCGCATGCCGGCCACCGAGTAATCAAATGACGCATGACGAGCAGCGAGAAATCCTGTCCCCGCCAACAAGAGCCAAAGACCAATAACCAACCTCGGAGGGGGCAACTTCATCTTGCTTCGAAGCAGGCTGGCACTCGCGGGTTTGGGCAGGCCCAACACACCAAACGAGGCTGGCAACAAGGTCAACGTCAGAAAAAATGCCACCACCATACCCAGCGCGGAAATGATCCCAAGCTCACCCAGTCCGGTGTACTCGGTAGGCGAGAAGGAGAGAAAAGCCAACGCCGTGGAGACAGCGGAAAGGCCAAGAGCCGCGCCCGTCTTCTTTACCGCTGCTGCAATGGCTGCCCTGTCGCCGGGAGATTCCCCAACCGCCAGTCCGTAGTGCAAACCGAAATCAACACCCAAACCAAAAAACATAACAATAAACGCAAGGGACAGGGTGTTGTAGGTTCCGACCGTCCACATCGCGAGAGAGTGAGTCCACACGCTTCCGATCAGAACAAGCAGCAGTAGTCCAAGCGTGAGTCGCCAGCAACGAACCCCAAAAGCAATCACAATAATAAGAAACAGAACTGAAAGCGTACCCGCTAACTTGATACCACTGAGTGCGTCATTAATTTCCTCGTTGCCGAGCACCAAATCCCCGGTCAGGGCAATCTCGACAGTCGGATGTTGCTCTGCAATCGCCTGCCGCCAGCGCTCTATCGATTCAACTATCTTCGCCGCGGGAAGCTGTTCTTCAAAACTGGGAGTGCCTTTTAGGACAACCAACTCGTAAAAACGCCCGTCTGACCCCTCCAGGGTCTGTGTGGGCTTTACTACCAGCCTCTCGCCTCCCCTGTCCTCATACGCGTCGGTCAGCAGCTTACTCAGGGCAGCAACGCTTTCTGCATCATTCGCGCGACGCGCGGTTGTCACCCCCTGCAACAGACCGACCACTGCGCCGACTGACTGCAACTGACCACCGGTAGCGCCGAGCGCCGCTGCCGTATCGATTAATTCGTTGAAGTCCTCGCTATCGGCGTAATAGACCCAAGAGGAATCAAAAAGGGGTTCTCGATTAGGTATGGTGATGCTTTCCAGTAACGAGCCCCGAGGCACTTGATCCAAAAATGCATTAGTAGCGTTACTGACGTCTCGGGCATTCTCACCGGACAGCACCACAATCACTGTCTGCCGAAATTGCGGAAACGCTTGCTTGATCATGTCGTCTTCGTGATACCAGCTATCCGCGTCGCGCGGGGTAATGACGCGATCCATATCTGAGTTCAGCTCAAAATGCCCTAAGCCATAGCTACCCAGTGCGCCAGTCAAGGTGACAAGAGAAACCAGTACCAGCCAGCCCCGCGCAAAGCACAGGGTGGCCCACGATTCAAGCCAGCGCACGATCAGACTCTTTCGATTTATCCTCGACAAAGATCATGTCTCTGTAGATTTGGACGAGCTGGCTCACCGAGTCGTTGAATCGGAGTGATTTTGCAGCGCTATGGCCCGCGGCGCTCAATACTTCAACCGGGCCACCGGGCCCACACAGCCGATCAATTTGATCAGCAAAATGTCGCGCGTCGGGATACCTGAATCTCGCCATCTGATGGGTTAGCAAGGTTGAGGCGGCAGAGTCCGCGGAATCCGACACAACAACAGGCACGCCCGCCGCCATGGCTTGCATGACCGACATGCCCTCAAGCTCACTCTCTCCAGCGTGAAGAAATAAATCAGCTCCCGCATACAGCTCGGCGAGCTCGGCATCGGTTGGCGTGACAAAAATCGAATTCAAGCCGAGGATCTGACATCGCTTCTGCAAGGCCTCGCGCATCGGTCCTGTACCCACAAAGGTCACCCGAAACCTGTCGGCCGCGCGACTTATGGCTAAGGCATCAATGACCAGATCGTAGCGTTTCTCTCGAGCCAGTCGACCTACGCAAAGCACATTGATGTCATCCGGTATCCGAGTTCGCAATTTAAAGGCCGCCAGCTGTTTCTCGGGAATACCATTAGACAGGACGGTGACATCAACCGTGACCGGCATCTCGCGCAGTAACAACTCTCGCGCAAAGGGCGACGGGGCAATAATCCGGTCACTGCGCTGGTAAACCCACCGTCTCATCAGCCCGTATATCCATCGCCTGAAGAAGAAGTTGGGTAACTTGAGATTACGCAGAATATTTTCGGGTTGCAGATGAAATGACGATATCACCGGCACGCCCATGTCTTTGGCTTCTTTAATGGCAGCTGCACCCAGAAACAGCGGAAACTGAACATGCAACACCGACGCGCCTGCCAACGCACGTTTAACCAGGGCCCGGTCGGGAACGGCCACAGGAACGCGCATAAGATCCATGATCGAATTAACCCCGGGCACCGACAATTTACGCATCTCAAACAACTCCACGCCGGGCATTTCCCGGGTGCGTCCATTGATTGCGAGAACCCGTACCTGAATTCCTCTGGCCAGGAGCGCCTCTGCAAAGCGGCGTGATGACACTACCGTGCCATTAAAGGGCTGATCCCATCCATCCACCACCATCACCACGATCATCGACTTATCTCCCGGACCAACTGGCAGGGTCGATCGGCCCGGCGGCTTTTGATACCGATACCGCAACAGCGGACAGACGAGCCATTCCAGACAAAGGCTCAATGGCGTCGGGCCCATCCGCCGCCAGAATATTGACGTTTGCACCTCGCAGACGACTGGCCACCGACAATCCCTGAGCATGCTGATGGCCCCAGCCATGGGGAACAGCCACCACACCCGGCTGCAAGGTGGCTAGTGCCTCAACAGGCAGCCTGATTTCACCGGTGCCGGACGCAATATCCACCGCAGAGCCCTCCTCAAGCCCGAGCGACTCTATGTCGGCAGGGTGCATGTAGACGACATTAGTCTGCTCATTGTCTCCACGCGTCAGTGACTGAACATTCTGGGTCCAGCTGTTATGGGTGTTGTGCCGGCGCTTGGTGATCAACTGAAAACAAAGCGATTCACGCTGCGCTTCGTGGGCCACTACCCTCTGCAGTTCCGCCAGAAACTCGGCAGGTGCGAGCTGCACTCGCCCATTGTCGGTGGTAACACGCTTGCCGAGAAAGCTGTCGGGACGAGCGCCCTGCCAGGGATATCCATCGGGATGAGCGACGAGGGTTTCGAAGCTCGGCTGACCGTTGTGTCGAAGGATTCGGTTGAGTAACCAACGCTGCGGGAAACCAGCTTTCCCCCGTGAGATCAGTTGATTAAGTTTGGTTACGCCGTTCAGGATAAACGTGACCAGCCTACTGCCAAACAGGCCCACCCCACTTGCAGCGGCGAGGCGGATATAAATTGTCGATTCATCCAATACGTTTTCAGGCGGTGTAATCACTGCGTCGGTGGCCGCGAGATAGGGAATTGACTGCATACCGAGAAAAAGGGGAAAGACAAAGGGTAAATCCGGGCGCTCAAGGGGTGTGGTAGCCGGTAGTACGTAATCGGCCAGGCTCGCTGTCTCATTGAGGTAGATATCGGTAACAACCAAACAGGAGAGTTGGCCAAAAGCCGCTCGTAACCGCTCCGCTCCGGGCATGGTCATGAGCGGGTTTCCTCCCGTGACAAACAGCGTGGTTATCTGCTCGGTGCCCGGCGTCATAATTTCGTCAGCGAGGATCCCTCCGGGCATACCCCCGTTGAGCTCGCGAAATCCGCCGATCCGTGAACGGGCCTCGCGGGAAAATAGCTTCTTCTTTTTCGCATAGCCGGCGAAGTCAAAAATACCCTCCCCAACGAGATTTCCACCGCGTTTATCGAGGTTGCCTGAGAGGGCAATAATCACTTCCACCAACCACTGGACCAACGTGCCGTGGCCACTCATACCAATGCCGGTGCCCGTGATAATGGAGGCTCCATCCGCGGCGCAAAAATCCTCAACCAGTTGACGCAATTCGTTGGGCGCAATCCCCGTAATGGCCTCAGTCGCCTCAGGAGGCCAGTCGGCCGCCGCCTCAAGCACTGTCGCTGCCCCATCGAAATGCGAACTCGAAAGGATCTCGGGATCGACGCCCCGGCGCGCCATCACATGAAGAAAACTTAATAAAAACCAGAGGTCGGCGCCGGGCTTGATAGACTGGTATTCCCCTGCAACCTTTGCCGTCTCGTTATAACGGGGATCCACAACCACCACACGCCCCCCGCGTTTCAACACGCTCTTTAACCGTTTCACGGGGTGCGCTACCTGAAGAAAGGTCCATTTTGAGACCACCGGGTTGGTGCCCAGCACAAGAAGATATTGCACATGGTCGAGATCGGGGAAAGGTTGGGTGAAAGGAAACCCGTACATCGCCTGAGCGGAGGCAAAACGGTTAGCACAGTCTTGAGTCGCGGAACTATAGACATTGCGCGACCCCGTCCCCTCCATGAAGCCCTGAGCAAAAATAGGGTGAAGCAAACTGAACCCAGCTGCCGTGCCAACATACATTCCAATTCGATGGGGACTGACCGCACGTTCTTGCTTCACCCGGGCACCAATTTCACGAAACGCCTGGTCCCAGGAAATGGGCTCAAAACCCTCGCCCACTTTTTTCAAGGGTTGGGTAAGACGATCGGGAGAGTCGTACATTTCTCCCTGAGCCAATCCTTTCATGCAGGCGAAGCCGAGTGTGCCCCGATGACTCGATCTGGGAGCGATATCGACTACTGCGCCCGACTCTACATTGACGTCGAGGGCACAACTTGCCTCACAAATCCGACAAAATGTATGTTTTATCAAAAAGACCACCCACGGTCCGTCTGCCGCACCAATCAGCCAGAGAATGGATTATCGGCGCTCAGGGTACCCCAATGGGGCAAAAAAGAGGGCTATCAAATTACGGCCCATCCCCCGTTGCAATCATGCTGACATCCATGCGAGTAGCCCATTCACACCAAGATCCATCGTAAACACGGGCTGTCAGGCCCATTTCACTGAGTGCTAACGCCAAAATGCAGGCACTCACGCCGCTACCACAAGTTGTAATGATAAGTTTGTCGGCGCCAACCCCGAGCGCCTCAAAGGATGCACGGAGCTGATCGACCGGCAACAACTCACCCGAGGACTGATCAAGCAGACACTGAAAAGGCATATTCACCGCACCGGGCATATGACCGCTGGGTAGCCCGGGTCTCGGCTCGGGCTCCGCCCCAAGAAAACGGCCCGGAGAACGGGCATCAATGACGACCGAATCAGCCCGTCCGAGACCATCGATAACGTGCTCGATACCAGCAATCCAATCGCTCTGCCAATTCCCCGCCAATCCGGGACCCGGAGAAATAGCTTGTGCTGCTCCTGTCTCCAGAGGGAGACCCGCCGCCTCCCAGGCAGGCAGGCCTCCCGCCAACACCGACACTGCCTCGTGCCCAAAGCTTTTAAACATCCACCACGCCCGCGGCGCTGAAAATAATCCTACAGAGTCATAAATAACCAGATGACTGTCGGCAGAAATGCCGAGTGTTGCAGTCGCCTCTGAGAAAGACTGGGCAGAGGGCAACATATGAGGTAGCTCGCTGACAGTGTCTGCGCAGTCATCAATATCAAAAAATACCGCGCCAGGGATTCGCCGCTGGACATACTCCTGGCGTCCCTGCCTACCGCTGGCGGGCATATGCCATGAGGCATCAAGAACACAGACAGCTTCCTCTTCGATTGACGACGCAAGCCATGCCGCGGAAACGAAATTGCTACTCAAAGGTGCTCCTCGTCTGTTGATGACCAATTCTACGTTTCAGCACTTTACCGCTGTCGCTGACAACGCACCATCGCCATGTAATAGCGAGGTATTAGACGGTAAACCATGATTTCGGGAGCGCACTCCTAGGGGCGTGCCACCTGACCCCTATCACTTGAACTAACCAGAACCCCATATTCGCAGAAGCCCTTGTTCCTTGGCTTGCCAGTCCCGCTGAAACACCGGATCATCGCTCACGAGATCACCCCAATACGATGCCCCTCCGACTATGAATAAAATATATCTAGCAATGACGCTTGTTCTTCTCACCATGACCAGCTGGGCAGAGCACCCGGCAGAAGCCCTTGTCGAGCCTCATAGGGAGCGCATTATCGGTGCCGCCGATGCGCTCTGGCAGTTTTCCGAGCTGGGCTACCTTGAGACCCAGAGCAGCGACACCCTGCAACGGCTGCTGGCAGAACAAGGCTTCGTTATCGACAGAGGGGTTGCGAATATCCCTACCGCTTTTATTGCCAGCTATGGTGAAGGCCAGCCGGTGATAGCCATCCTCGGGGAATTCGATGCCTTGCCCGGCATCTCTCAGGCGGCTGTTCCCGCCCCAACTCCCATCCCGGGAAAACCCAATGGACAGGCCTGCGGCCACAATTTGTTCGGTGCCGGTTCCATGGGAGCTGCGCTTGCGGTCAAAGATTGGTTAGATGAAACAGGTTCTTCCGGCACGATACGGTTCTACGGTACCCCTGCCGAGGAGGGCGGATCGGGGAAGGTGTATCTGGTGCGCGCCGGCTTATTTGACGACGTGGATGCAGCACTCCACTGGCATCCGGCCGCGATCAATGGCGCCAACGCAGAGAGCAGTTTGGCGAATAAATCGGCAAAGTTCCGCTTTCGAGGTGTTTCCTCCCACGCCGCACGAGCCCCCGAGCGAGGACGCTCTGCACTCGATGGCGTCGAGGCCATGAACTACATGGTCAACCTGTTGCGCGAGCATGTTCCTGAGGAGACCCGCATCCATTATGTGGTTACCGAGGGCGGCATTGCGCCAAACGTTGTGCCCAATTTCGCCGAGTCTTTCTATTACGTCCGGCACCCGAACGCGGCGACCTTGAGTGACATCTGGGATCGAGTTATCGCCACGGCAGAGGCAGCTGCGCTCGGCACGGGGACCGAACTCGAGTATGAGGTGATTCACGGTAACCACAGCACGCTTCCCAATGGGGTTTTGGCCAAACTCATGCACCAACAGCTCACGGCCATTGGAGGCATTCATTACGACCAGGCCGAACAGGTTTTTGCTTTGAAAATCGCCGAAACCCTGCCTCCAAACAGCTACTCTCCAGGTCGGGAAAGTGAAATTCAGCCCTACGCTGAATCGACGACCAAAGGCTCGACCGATGTTGGCGACGTAAGCTGGAACGTTCCCACCGCGGGCCTCAGAACCGCGACCTTCGTTCCGGGAACCGGCCTACATTCATGGCAGGCAGTTGCTGCAGGGGGTATGTCAATTGGTCACAAGGGCGCGCTCCTCGCTGCCAAAGCTCTCGCGGCAACGGCCATTTCATTGATGGAGGACCCCATTGCGCTGGCCCTGGCAAAGGAAGAGTTCGAAACCCGGCGGGGAGCCGACTTCGAATATCGCGCGCTGTTGGGTGAGAGGGACCCGCCGCTTGACTATCGACGCTGAGCTAGCCTCCCGCAAGCAGAAACTGCTGTATGGACGCCCCCTGTAACCAGCGCTGACCTGACTGGCCCGAGAGCCCTGATAGAATTAGCGACGTTTGCAGCGACGACGATAGCGCAGTCGCCATCATTCTCTGTTGATAAGGAAGCTGCTGCTCATAAACCGGTAGTGCGGCCTCAAGAGAGCTTGCATCATTGATGCGCTCAATAAATCCCCGTAAATGGGTCTCCAAAGCACCCAGCAGCGAGGCATCGTCGGCAACCTCTGGCGCCAGTTCGACCGTCCATGTCATGTCGGTCGCCAACTCACATCGCGCTACCCAGCTGCCGGGCCGCCGGTCCCCCCATTCCTCGGGAGAGATGAGAGATAACTGCCACCCCCCATGCCGGTGATATAGGTAGTAGGTATTTCCGGGGACAACGCGAAAATCAAACCGCGCCGAGAGCACCAGCGTTGACAAGCAAAACTCGCGGAGAATCTGTTCGGGGGATTTGACCTCTGGCTGCCATGCTTGCAAAGCGCCGAGGGCGTCAAGCACCGGTACCGCGCCCTTGCCTTGGGGATTCCCCTGCGGCTTTTTCCGGATTGTCATCAGGCGAGCTCAGGCTGCCGTGCAAGGATAGCCGCCTTGAAGTCTTCGGGCATGGGACAGCTCTTTCGGGTCGCCTTGTCCACAAAAACGCTGGTGAACGTTCCCTTCGCAGCTGCTTCGCTGGTCCGACGATTGGTCATCAAAAATTCGGCAGTCAGGCTGGTGTTGCCCATGCGGGAAAATCCAACCTCAACATCCAGCCAATCCCCCCCCAAGCACTCGTTCATAAAATCAATATTCACGTTCACGGTGAAAACCAGACAGGGAGATGCATCAACGTCATAGATATCCCAGCCAAGATCGACCCAATATTCGCTCATCACCTCATCGGCAAACACCATGTAATTGCCAAAGTAGGTATGTCCGTTGGCATCGGTATCGGCGAAACGCACCTTTACTTCGCTTTTATACGGGTAAGGCATGTGGGATCTCCTGAGCTAAACGCTTTGACGTCTGGCTTGCATCGTAAAGGGTGGAGTACGCAGGCAGCTGAGGCCTGGTCTCGTCGCCAGCCAATCAAGTGGCAAGTTTACAGGGATTAAGGGAACCTTCTGGCCGAGTTGTAAACAAAAACCAGACAAAGCTAGTGACAACATTCAGCCCCACGGGATGAGGATCTTTCATTCGTGAGATACTCTCAGTTGCCGTATGAGTGGAAAAACAATTGCCTCAACCGTCATCATCTCCCGATGCCAGGCGTTCAATCGGACGCATTATGGCCATCATCTTTTGGCTCCTGCTTCTGGTTGGGCTGACTCAATTGTTCCAAGGTTTCCTGTCTCATCAGCAAAATCCCAACCAGCGACTAGCATCGAGCATTGGTGTCGACGGCAGGCCGGAAGTCGTGCTTCAACGTAATCGACAAGGCCACTACGTTGCAGACGGCTATATCAACGATGTGCCGGTCACTTTTTTGCTCGACACCGGGGCAACAGGGGTCGCACTTCCCATCGCTGTTGCCCGGGCAGCGGGCGTGCCACGAGGGCCGGCCATCACAACACAGACGGCCAATGGACCGGCTCAAGGATTCCTGACTGAACTTGAGTCAGTGGAGCTCGGTGCGATCCGCCAGCAGGAAGTCCGCGCGGTAGTATCACCCGGACTAGCCATGAACGAAGTGTTGCTCGGCATGTCGTTCTTGAAACACCTCGAAATGATTCAGCGGGGAGATACCTTAACCCTGCGTCAATAAAACCGCTGGTTTTTCACTTCAACTTTCGCCGTGAAACCCTTATCATGCGCCGCGCCAACTCTGGCAGACACATCATCCGATCCAAAGACACAGTTGAAAAATGACGACAGTCAGGAGTAATTGTTTATGAACAGCAACGTCGCCCTCACCCTATTTCTTGTGATTGTGTCAGGGCTTATCTGGGCGGGCACAAGCAACAACGACCCTAACTGGACGGGCAACAAGAACCAATGTATCGGTGAGTGCTACGAGGCGTGGAAAGAAGCGCATGACGGCGGTATCGCGGCGACAGAGCAGGCAAAACAGGCAGCGCTCGCAGCGGCATCCCCGGAAGCCCTGGGAGAAAGCTACTACGGGCAGTGTGTGGCCTGCCATGGCGCCAATGGCGAGGGTGGGATTGGCCCGCAGCTACAAGGGCAGGCAACAGCAGACATCGCGATGAAGTTAACCTCGTACCGAAGCGGTGAACAGCGAGGGGCTCAATCAGCCTTGATGTGGCCTGTCGCCAAATCCATGAGCGACGACGATATCAACAATTTATCCGCCTACATTTCGTCTCTATAGCACCGCTGAAATCTGAAGCACCGCTGGGATTCAAAGCACCGCTGAATCCAATAGCACTACTTAAGCCGAGCCACAAAAAGCCACCTGCCGGTGGCTTTTTTACTGCTCAAGGCTTGTCGCGGAAAAATAGCGTCCCAACCACCCACGGCTAGCTAGGGGCTCCGCCGCCTGTAGCCCTCGGAGATATCAGCATCACCGCGAGAGCAAACGAACTACTCACCCACCACAAAGTCAAAAGGGTTAGCCACAGTGGATCGGCTACGCTCACCACCGTAAACCCTGCCAGCGCGCCCAGTCTGAGCGCGTCGAAGAGCATAATCGTAGTCCCAACCTTTCCTTCCAGCCAAAAAGCCGTGGCGGCCCCTGTCCACAGCAACAGTAAGAAAATAAGCCAAGCTTCAATAAGCTCTGGAGCTTCGAGTTGAGCCCAAAGCAGCATCAAGGTCGCACCC
>Ga0181573_10001381_pt1 | contig 24049 bp, 9 predicted proteins | sample 101ome_25_FD_148643 | JGI IMG/M metagenome (GOLD analysis project Ga0181573, IMG submission 148643) | Coastal salt marsh microbial communities from the Groves Creek Marsh, Skidaway Island, Georgia - 101409BT metaG (spades assembly) | ecosystem: Environmental > Aquatic > Marine > Intertidal zone...
GGGGGGGGTGCGGCGGGTGGGGGGTGGGGGGGGGGGGGGGGGGGGGGGGGCGAAACGGAACCTTCGCTCCTTTAACGAGCGGCGGCGCGAGATGTGGCTCGACCCGCGATAGAATCGCACCGTCTGGGCCCATCTACGTCTCTTCAACGCTCGCTGCTCTGTGCGAGCGGCGACAGGACGACGACGGCGACGACGCTCAGCAGAATGATCCATTCTGTCGGGCCTGAAACGGTCGTCGTCGTCAAAATAAATTGGTTGTCGTCCCGGTCATGATGGTGTCATGGACCACCATCATCACTTCTCGCTATCTTTTCCATCTTTTTCATGTGGCGGCTGCGTAACGTCTTGTTCACGAGCTGGCGGCGTCGCCAGTGTGGCCAAGCATCCCGACTCGGCCGCCTCAACCGCGGCGACAGCCGTCGTGGCCGCTTGTATGGCCGCCCAACCGACATCCCTGTCGGCCGAGGCCGAGCGGTGGGCAGCCGGGCCCGGCAGCGGCAGGGCCCTCCGCCGGATCCGCTTCCCAGTCCTCTTTGCCACGGCCTCACTGTTCAGCTTGCTATTTGCGTGCTTTGCCAACAGCGTCCCCACTTTGCGGAGCAGTGACGCGGACACCTCCCGGCCCCGCTCGCCCCGCGCAGAGCTGCCCGTTGTCGCCAGTCGCGTCAGATTGCGCCACCGGTCCTTAAGGTCGGCAGCGCTCCGCCCGGCGAGGAGTGGCAGGCCCCGCCTAGCCATCTGGACCCATCGCTGCCCGTCAAGGGCGACGGCATCGACCAGGCACTTGGTCTCGCCGGCCGTCCACATGCGGTAAGTGCGGGCGGAAACGCAGCCGCCGGGGGCACAGGACGCGTCGACGGGTTTGCGTCCGGGGTTTCGAGTGGGGGGCAGGGTACCGCCAGGGACTGGGTGGATGGCGCCGACGGTACTAGGGGGGGGGACGGGGTTGAAGACAGAGACGGCGCGGGGTACAACCCCAGCGCCGCGGTGGCGGAGCCGTCCCCTTTCCAGCGACGGTGGTGCGGAGGCAGCGCCAGCCTGCAGGGGGTCGCTGGAACCGTCCGCGGGACCCTGCAGCACGGAGCGCGAGACGACCGAGCCCTGAGGGGGCCGACTGGCCCCCATGGCCGCTGAGCCTGCCAACAATCTCACGAGAGAATTGGCCTCGGAGTTGTCCGAGCCGGCCCTCAGCCACCCCTCAAAGGCCGCGGGCTCCATCGCAGCTCCGCCCCCGTCGCCGCCAACGCCCGGCCAGGAGATGCCAACGGCAGCGGCGGCGGTGGCCACAGCCGCCATGAACTCCGCCATCGCTCCCGCGTCCGTCGCCCTCCTCAGCGCCTCGGCCAGCATCGCTTCGGGGGCGCGGGGGCTCTCCGTCGGCGCGGCGGCCGCGGGCATTACGGGCAAGACGGGGAGTCCGTTCTGGGAACGGGCGAGGGCCGCGACTGCTGGGGCAGCGACGCGGGGGACTGCGCGTTGAGAGGGTCTCCGCGTGCTGGGGAGCCGGCCGGCAGGGCGGGAGCCGCGGGCAAGGGAGTGGGGGGGGGAAGGGCCGGAGACGGGGGGTTCGACGGCTGGGGAATCGACAGGGGCGGGGGAGACGGGGGCTGGGAATAGGCCAGTAGCGGGGGCACGGGTAGGACCGCCGACGGCCGCTGGATATCCGGCCTCTCTTCTCGGGTCGAGTCGTCCAGTTCGAGCCGTTTCGGTCGCGTTGACGGACCGGGTGGCGCTCTGTCCTTGTTGAGGACCGTCCGAATTGACGGAGGGCAGGGTCTCGACGACCCGCGCAGGCCGCAGCGAGAGGACCGAATCGACCGCCGTCACGTCGGCCACTTTCGCATCGGCGACGCGGGTGGGTGCGACGGGTGGCTCTTGCTCAGGTAGGGCCGTCTCGGCCGCCGCCGCCTGCGCTCCTGCGGAGGCGGCGGCGGCCGAGACGGGGACGTCGACCGATTCGTCGACGTCCATCCCTGCGGCGTCGATGCACGATTCAGCCCAGGGTGTGCCTCATACCACGTTGCGAGCCTGGGGACGGAAAACGAGGGACACGCGTGGGGACCGCATCGGCGTTCGGGTAACAGAACCCCCAGGGCCGAACGGGCAGTCACAACGCGCGAGGAACGGGCGGTCACTGCCGTGGGTACAAAACCCCCGCGCTGCGATCAACGCATCCATACAGAGATACGCATCAGTTGTTCGGAGTACCGAACGGCGCGAAGATCGGGCAGATGCAACGCACGAAGAACGGGCTGTCACTGCCGTCATGGTGGGGGTTTTAAAACCCCCACCCCCTCGCGTCTAGGCAATCCCCGCGCTGCGATCAACGCATCCATACAGAGAGACGCATCAGTTGTTCGGAGTACCGAACGGCGCGAAGACAGGGCAGTCGAAACGCGCGGATAACGGGCGAACGATGTGTGTTTCCGGTGCATCTAAGCTCGCGCGACCACGCGCTGCCAACGCGCAGAAATTAATTTTACTATAGGAAGAACTTAATTTCACTAGGCCCGCCTTCTCGGGAACCCCGAAATCTGGCCCGCTGGCCGGTCCGCGATTTTATTCATCGACCAAGACCAGAGGGCGGGCGAGCAACTGAGTGGCTGGTCGTCCTGGCCGCTCACCGGGGTTCTCTCCATTAGGGCCAGATCGGGCGAATTCGACCCGATTTCTCCGATCATCGAGGATGACGGCGAGTGAGGACCCTTCTGGGAGTCCTCGGAGGTCTGGCCACCGCCGGAGGTCCAGCCGCCGAGCTCCAGCTCCCCTCTTCAGTCACGTTTTCTCCCAAATACCATAGATTTGTCGTATTCAACCTCTTTCCAGTTCGTAGGGATAAACTAAGCCACATAAGTGGCGTCCTTACCCATTTCGTCCTCCCTGCCCCCACTGACGAACAGCCGCCGCCCACAGCCGCGACCCGAGACCGAATCCCCCCCCCCCCCCCCCCCCCCCCCGCCGCTGCAGGGAGGGAGCGACAGAGGCAGCTGCCACCAGTGGTCGGCGGGCAAGTGCACCTACGGCGACAAGTGCCGCTTCTCCCACGACGGCCCCTCGGGCTCCAACCCTGGCGCTGGGGTCGTTCGCAGCGGGGGCCGTGGCGGGGGCCGCGGCGGCCGCGGCGGCCGCGGCGGGGGTCGCAACGGCCCTCGCGGGGGCCCCGACGTGTGGGCGCAGGACGCCGACCCCTCGGGCCCCGCTGGGAGACGCCACGCCAAGCGCTTCAAGACGGACGCCGGCGGCTTCTCTGCCCCCATCGCTTCGTCCAACGCCGCGTTCGAGGCCTACTACCGCAAGCAGAAGATCGTGAGCGATGACGAGTGGCCCACCTTCATGGCCGCCCTGGGCCGGCCCCTGCCCCTCACCTTCCGCGTCTGCGGGTCGGGCGCGGGCGCGGCCGAGCTCCGCGAGCGGCTCGAGCGGGGGTTTCTCGAGGACCTTAGGGCGGCGCCGGAATCGACCAAGGAGGCCCTCGACGAGGGCGGAGACGACGGCGAGGAGAGGGTGAAGGAGGTGGAAAGGGAGACGGACGATGGCGACGGCGGCGGTACGTGCGTGACGGCCCTGACGACGGGCCCCCAGGCCATGCCGTGGTACCCCGGGGGCCTCGCGTGGGCCGTGCCCGACCTGGACCGGCGCCGGCTCCGGAAGGACCCCCGCCTCGCCGCCCTCCACAAGCGCATCGTGATGCTGTCGGAGTCGGGCGCCATCACGCGGCAGGAGGCCGTGTCCATGGTGCCCCCGCTCTTCATGGACGTCCGCAGCGACTCGCGCGTCCTCGACCTCTGCGCTGCGCCGGGCAGCAAGACGGTCCAGCTGCTGGAGGCCCTGCACGGGGCCGCGGCGCGAGAGCGCGCGGCGGCCCCCGCGGGCGCTTGGGATCCGCTGCCTGGCCTCGGCGCCCTCCCCACAGGCGTCGTGGTCGCCAACGACGCCGACGGCCGGCGGTGCAACCTGCTTGCGCACCAGACGCAGCGGCTGTGCTCGCCCTGCCTTGTGGTGACCCACCACGAGGCCCAGTGCTTCCCCGCCCTCCACCATGCGCCCGGCGCGGCCCGGAGGGAGCGCAAGCGGGCCGAGACCGAGGCGCACAACGCGGCCAATCCGGGCGCGGCCGCCGAGGCCGCCGCCCGCGCCGCGGCCAAGGACGGAGGGGACGACGGGGAGGCGGCCCCCGCCTTCCGCTTCGACCGAGTCCTCGCCGACGTCCCTTGCTCGGGCGACGGCACTCTGCGGAAGAACCCCGACATCTGGCGGAGTTGGGCCACCAGCAGCGGCACCGGTCTCCACCACCTCCAGCTCCGCATTCTGTTGAGGGGCCTCTCCCTGCTGGCGCCCGGCGGCCGACTCGTCTACTCGACCTGCACCTTCAACCCGCTCGAGAACGAGGCCGTCATCGCCGAGGCCGTGCGGCGGGGTGGGGGCGCCTGGACGACGATGGACGTGTCCGGCGAGCTGCCCGGGCTCGCACGCGAGCCGGGGCTCGCGACCTGGCAGGTCGTGGAGAACGCCGGCCTTGGCGTGGCGGGCGAGGGGGCGATCGAGGGCAAGACGCGCGCCTCCTACCTGGACGCGCGCAAGGCCGCGGCGGACGCGGGGAAAAAGGAAGGGACGCGCCTTCTGCCGTCAATGTTTCCTCCAAAGGACGCGGCCGAGGCCGAGGCCCTCGGGCTGGGACGGCGAGTCGCGCCAGCGTTGGGCCGCCTCTCCTCCCGCCACCCCTCCCGCCGCCCCTCCCACCGCCCCTCCCGCCGCCCCTCCCGCCGCCCCTCCCGCTACCCCTCCCGCCGCCCCTCCCGCCCTCCTCGCCCCCCCGCCACCCACCCGCGTTTCCAGCTCCCCCGTCGGAATACACCCTTTCCCGGAGAGATCCACAACATTGCTCGCGGCAGATTGACCCCGCCGGCCACGCCTATTGCGCTCCCCCTCGCGCGCCCATTGTCACCACGCGTGGAGCGTAAGAGCCCATGGGACATCCGTCTCCAGCTCGTCTCCCCTCTACGCCTCTTCTCGTCTCTCCTCGCCTTCCCTCGTCTCTTCCTCTCGTCATCGCCCCTCCCTCCATCCCACCCCCCACACCCCGCCGCCTCGCGCCCCCTCTTCTCCCCAGGGCCATGCGCTTCCTCCCCCACCGGGAAGACACGGGAGGCTTCTTCGTTGCCGTACTGGTTAAGTGCGCCGACCCCCACGGCGCAGAAGCCCATGTCGAGACGGTGCCCGACTGGAGAGCGCTGGCGGCGGCCGGGGACGAGGGGTGGGAGGCCGTTTGGCGGGGCGCGGGAGCTGACAGGGCCCCTGCGCCACCAACCGAGGTCGAACTGGCGGCCGAGGCGGTAGCCGGGGCCGGCGCCGGGGCCAAGCGGCCGCGCCCCGACGACGACGTCGGCGCCGCCGCCGCTTCTCCCGCCGCCAAGCGCCTCAAGGGCGCCGACCCGTGGGCCCCCCCCGCCCAGCTCACGGGCGCCCGCGGTGGCGGCTCCCGGGGCCGCGTCACGGCTGGCTTGGGCCCGGGCATGAAGACGGCCGCCGCAGGCAAGTTTGCTGGCATCGACCCCATCCTGCCGTTGGACACGGATGACCCGGAGCTCCTTCCCGCCGTGGGCCGCTTCTACGGTCTCCCCCCCGAAGCGTTGACGGCCCTGGCGCCTCTCCTGGTGACGCGTTCGCTCGTCCCGGACAAGCACAGGCCGATTATGGGCAAGAAACCCGCGGGCGACGGCGCCGAGACCGGCGTCGAGGCCGCCAACGCCGAGTCCGAGGCAGGGGCGGCGGACGCCGACGCGGGGTCGACCCACCTCGTCCCGAAGAAGATATATCTGTTGAACCGGGGAGCGCACGCTCTGCTTGAGGCGGACGCGCGGGAGCGGGTCAAGGTGACGGCCTGCGGGGTGCGGGCGCTGGAGCGGCAGACACAGCGTCCGGCCGAGGAGGCCGAGCGGGCCGCGGCAGCGGCGCGGGCCATGGCGACGGCCGGCGAGGCGGCGGCGCCGGCGGACCCCAGCCTCGCGGGGCCCCGGTGCGGGTACCGGCTCAGTCAGGAGGGTTTGCCGGTGCTCTTGCCCCTCGTGGGGCGCCAGGTGCTTCGACTTACGGTGCGGGAGATGCGCATCCTTCTCGAACACCGCGGACTTAGGCTGCCCTTTGCGGCGCCGGCGGATTCGAACGAGGCGGGATACGACGACAAGCGCGAGGCCCTTGCCGACCCGGCATCGATCGCGGCCGCCGCTGCCCTGTGGCGCGGATGCTGCGTGGTTGCGCTGCGGGACGAGGACGCCGAGCGCCTCGGTTTGCCCCCCTTGGTGGCGTCGGACGCGTCGGCGGCAGGGGCGGGCGGCGCAGGGGCCGCCCCGCTCGTCGCCTGTTGCTGGCGCGGCGCCCGCAGCCTCAATGCCCTCCTATCCAAGGAGGAGGGGCGGGCGATGGCGGAGCGGCTGCGGGCCGCCTGCCGCCGCGGTGGTAAGGATGGGGAGGCTGACCCTCTGCCGGCGCCGCCGCCGACGTTGCGGGCCGCCGGCGCGGCGGCGGCTTCCAAGTGAGCGGTGGGGGGGGGGGCGGCGGGGTCGGCGACGAAGTTCGAGGACAGGGGGGTCGGCGACGAGGCGGGGAGCGCCCCCTCCGAGATGGGACAGTTTGTAAGGGGGTTCAGGTCGGCGGAAACACGGCTCGAAACGACGCCGGCGGGTCTTCTATCGGTCCTCCCCCCCCAAGCCCGCCGCGAGAGCCGCGCCGAGCGCCCCCCGTGGCGATGGGGCCGCCTCCGTTCGGGGGCCACGCCTGCGCCCCTTGCCCGAGCGTGCCGCCTTGGCGGGCGCGCTGTCGTCGTCGTCGCCGCCGACGCCGCCGCGATCGCCGCCGTCGCGCTCGCTCTCCGAGCCTGAGCCGCGGCTGCGCTTCCCCTCTTTGCGCCCGCCGCCCCCCCCGCCGCCCCCGCCGATGGCTCGCTCGACCGATCCGGCCGCCACACAGGCCCGCGCGAGGTCCGCCGCCCGCGCCACTCCCCTCGCCAGCGCTGCCCGCTCCGACTCGGACGACTCCCCCGCCCGCTTCTCGCCCGATGGGCGCCCCAGCACCCACCCGCTCACGTCAAGGCCGGGGCCGCCGGGGGGGCGCCCAATCCCCACGCGGACGCGCGGGACGGGCTTGCCCTCGCCGTCCGACGACGCCCCGCCGCCCTTGTTCCTCCCCTTCCCTGCCCCACCACCGCCCCGCGGGTTCCGGGGGGGGGGGCGCGCGCGGGGCGCCGCGGCGGCCGCCCCGACGTCGTCGTCGCCCGCCGCCGTCGCCGCTGCTGCCGCCGCCGCCGCCGCCTCCCTCTCCCTTCGATCGCGCGCCATCTGCCCGTGCTCCGGGCGCCACCGTCCGAGGATGTCGCGGAGTCCGTTGTGACCCCCGTGCCCCCCCGACGCCCTCAGCCGGGCCTCACCCGGGGACAGATCCAGGCAGTCGAGAAGAACGACGCATCGACTCCAGTCGTGGCTGAGGAGGTGGGAGGGAGGAGGGGACGGGGGGGGGGGGGGGGGGGGGGGGGGGGGGGCGGGGGGGGGGGGGGGGGGCGTCGGGAAGCGGGCGGCGCGAGGGCGGGCGGCGCGAGGGCGTGCCGGGCCTCCCTCTCGCCCCGACGTTTCTCCCAGGATCTTGTCGACCGGTCCGCCGCTCGTGTTCATGAAGAGCATGGGCGCCACAAGGGTGACGGGCACGCTCCCCACCCCCGCGGGTCCAGGGAGGGTGCCCGAAGCCCAGCGTGCGCCGTGACGGAGGCCGGGCTGCCACGCGAGAGACCCAGCGGACGCGGCGACGAGCGCGTCGAGGGCGTCGAATCCGGCGTTGTGTCGGGTGCCGTCGTAGCGCGGACCGGGGTTGCCAAGTCCAACGATGACCCACGGATCGCCGGCGCCAGGCGGGGGGGGGGGGGGAGGGCGAGGGCGGCGGGGGCCGGCGCCACGGGAGGGGGGGACGAGGGAGGCGTCGTCGGCGCCGGCGCCGACGGCGGTGGCGACGAGGCCACGCTCTGACGGCCGCCGCCGGCCAAAATCGGGCCAGAAAGCGTAGTCGGATGAAGCTCCGAGGGGTGAGATAACGCGTGCCGCGATCCGAGAAACGCGTCGACGACCGAAACCGGAAGACGAGGCGAGGACGGGGGCGGCCAGCACCGAGGCCGTCGCCGGGACAGTCGGACGACCACCGGGGCGCGTAATTGAACTCATCTCTATTTCCTCCACCTTTTTCTGTTCCAATTCTGTCACCTCGATCACGAGAGTGCACTTTCGTTGACCGATGGGCGGAGGGAGACACGAAAGACGACCCCATCGTCCGACTCTCCCCCCCGACCTCAACTCAAGAGAACATCTCCGCGAGACTCAGCGCCCTACATATCTGCCCCGCGACCCAGAGCAACCCAGGCTGATGAATTTATTCTTCATGCTTCGGGGTGATTCCGCAAGCGGGACGAATAGACGTGCAACGTCTATTCTGCACTAGCAAGAGAACGACGACGAGCACCGACACATCAAAAGGTTCACCGACGACGACGACCCCGACCGATGCAACCCCCCGCCACTCATTTGGCCGCCGCCGCCGCCGCCCTCCTCGCGGCGATCTCGGAGAGCTCGGCCTCCAGGGCGGCGATGCGCTCGAGGGCGGCGCGGCGGAGGACCGCCTGGGTGTTCTTCTTCAAGTTGTCCCGAGGAGGGTCGGTCCCCGGGACTCTTCGTGTTGTCGTTTCGTTATCGCCAGGATTTCCCGCGGCCGGGGCGGCCGCGAGGTCGGCGGGCGTCGGCGGCGGGGTCACGGAGAGCGGCGGGACGCCGGGTCGCTCGGCCGGCGCGGCGGCAGACCCTGTCGGCGCGGCGCTCGACGAGGTCGCAGAGAGGGCGACACGGAGAGGGGAGGGGCCGTCAACGGGGACAGCAGGGTCGGCAGCCTCCGGGGTCGGGGCCGCCGGGGCCGAGGCCGAGGGGACCGTCGGGGACGCTGGGGCCGTCGGGGCCTCTGTCCTTCCCCCCTCCCCCCCCCCGTCGCCGTTCCGCGCCCGCGCCGCGGCGGCCGCAACGCCGGCGGCGGCGTCGGCCCCGCCCAAGGCGGCGACCGCCGGAGCTGGAGCGGCCTCGGCAGCCCGCGCCACCGCCGCGGCCGCCGCGGCCGCCGCCGCTGCCGGCCAATCCCGCCCGGCCGCCTCCGCCGCCGCCCCTCGCACCGCCTCGGCCTGGGCCGCCGCCAGGGCACCCTCCGCCGCCCGCCTCTCCGCCTTTTGCCGCCGCCGCTTCTCGGCCTTGCTCTCCTTCGCCGCGGCCGCCTCCGCCGGGGAGAGACACGACGCCACTCCTCCGGCGCCGCCCCGTCTCGCCCCGGCCCCGGCCCCCGTCCCGGGGCGTCCCCCCCGGTCTCGGACGCGGCGGGCCCCCCGGTGGTCCGGATCAATCGCGAGCGCCTCGTCGGCGTCGGCGAGGGCGGCGGCGGCGTCCGCGTCCGTCTCGCCCCGGGTGGCGCGGACGGCTGCGCGGCCGGCGAACGCGGCGGCCGCGACCCTCGACACGGGGCCGGGGGGGCGGCGCCGAGGGCCACCCCCTCCGGCGGGCGCCGCCAGGGCGGCCCTTCCCGCCGCGTCGAGGCCGTGTCTTCTCAGCGCCTCCGTTTCCCGCAGGGCCAGTGTGTAGCAGGACGCCGCCTCGTCCAACCGACCGGCGGCGTGACAGGCGTCGGCGTCGGCAACGCACTGCTCGGCTTGGCCCGGGGCGGCGAGGGCCGTCGCCGCGGCGCGGGCGCCGAGGGCGGCGGCCAGACGCGGGACGGTCAGCCCCGCCGTCCCCGCCTTCAAGTTGGGGTCGGACCCTCCGTCGAGGAGGGCGAGAATGAGGGCGGCGACGCTGCCGCGGCGCGGCGGGCCGTGGGGGAGATCGGGGACGGGACCGTCCCGCCCCCCCGCGGCGAGGACGCGCTCGAGGGCGGCGCCGACGGCCCCGCCGCCCGGAGGTCCCCTCACGCCCCCCCCTCCCGGGCCGGGGGCGGCCCCCCTGGCCACCGCGCCCCCGCGCCCCATCCCGCGCGCCCCCTCCTCGGGGGCGCGATCGAGGCCGGACGCGTCGAGGGGACAGCGGACGAGGAGCTGGGCAGGCAGCGCGGGAACGTCCCGCTCATCGCGGGGGCGCGCCCGGCGGCCGTCCGAGCAGTGCCGGCCGGGGTCCCAGCAGGCGAGGTGGAGCGGAGTGTGGCCCGGCGTCTCGTCGGGCCCAAGGCACCGCGGGTGGGGCTTGGCGCCGCGGGCGAGGAGGGCCTGGGCGGCCCGGGCGGAGCCCGTCAGCGCGGCCCAGTGGAGGGGGCGGCGGCCGCGGGAATCCGCCGCCTCGAGGTCGGCGCCCGCGTCGAGGAGCGCGACGATGGCACCTGGGCAGTCGGCGGCGGCGGCGTAGCAGAGCGGGGTGCGTCCGCGGGCGCAGCGGGCGTTGGGGCAAGCGCCGAGGCGGAGAAGGGTCCGGACGACGTCGGCCCGCCCGAACCAGCATGCGAGAACGAGGGGGCGCGGGTGCGCCGCGGCCCCGCCAACACCGACTCCGCCAAGCCAAGCGGGGCAAACGGGGGCGCCGTGGCAGGGGCCCGGTCCGCGACCACGCCCGCCGGGCCGCCGCGCGACGACGGCCTCGACGTCGGCAGCGTCGACGCCGCCGCCGTCGGCGCTGTCGCGGCCACCGTTGCCGCGGCGCGCCAGGAGAGTCCAGGCGGGGATCAGGGCTCCCGGCCCGTCGACGTCTCTCAGCCCTCCCGCCGTCTCGTCCCACCCCAGGCGCGAGCCGACGAGGGTCGTGTCGGCCGCTCCCGACTCCCACACTCCCTCCCCCTGCCACCGGGCAGTCCGCGCCAGCCACTCGCGTGCGGCGGCGCGGGCCTCCGCCGCCCGTCGCGGCCCGCCCGCGCCCGTGCGGCTGACGCCCGTCTCGGGGCACAGGGCGGGGCCGTTGGGGTCAGAGCATAGAAAAGACACGATCTCGGTGCTCCCGCCGGCGGCAGCGGCGTGGAGGACCGTGGCGCCCGACCGGGGGCCGACGGCAAGAACGGACCCTGGCGAGGAAGGGCGGGGGGGCCGAGTCCGTCTCGGCACGCGGCCGTAGCGTTCGGTGAGGGTCGGATTCGGCTCGTCGGACTCGTCGGAGGTCGAACCCGAGTCGCCCCGATCCCTCCGCTCCTGCTCGTGAATCCACCGCCAGCGGAGATTTCGCACTTCGCTCCGCGCCGCCTCGTCGTGGGCCGCCGGCCAGTCGCCCTGGGGGGCGGATGGGCGACTTGAGGAGGTGAGGGACAGCGGGTTGAGAGGGGAGAGAGGGAAGGAGAGGGAGAGGGAGAGGGAGAGGGAGAGGGAGAGGGAGAGGGAGAGAGAGAGAGAGAGAGAGAGAGAGAGAGAGAGAGACCCTCCACCCCCTCGCCTGCGCCCACGCCAGCATCCGCCAGTCCCCCCGCCGAGCGGCGACGTCGACGGCGTCGTACGCCGCGGGCGGGGGCTGCGCACCGTTGTTGTCGCCGCCGCAAGACGCCGTCGACCACGCCCGCAGCGACGGCCGGGGCGGCAGCGGCGCCACCGCCCTCAGCCCGCGGGCGCGGGCCAGAGCGTCAACAGCGTCCCGCGCCTCCCGGCAGACGCTGCGCCACAACGTCCAGTCGTCGTAGGGGAGACGGTCAAGGATGAGGCCAAGGAGGGGTCGACGGGGATGGGGCTTGCCGACGCTTCGCGACGAGGACCCGACGACGTCGAGGTCCAGCGGGGACATGGGAGCCGTCCAGCTGCCGTACCAGGGGGGGGGAGAGCCGCTCTTGTGCTTGAGGAGGATGGCAACCGCGGTCGCGGGCTTGGCCGACACGAGGGCCCCCTCCTCCTCGAACGCCCCGTCATCCTCCTCAGGGAGGACGGGGCGCGACGACTTTTCCGATGGGATTTCTCCTCTTTTCCGCATGGGGGTCGTACTGTGCTGCGGTGGTGCCCGGGGGGTACCATGGCAGCCCCGTCGGACAGCCCCGTCGGCGCCTCGTCAGGCCTCTTCACCGCGACGGCGCGAAACCGACCTCCTCCCCCCCCCCGAGTCCTCACCCTACGTACCCTCGTAAATTTCCCCCATCGCCCATCTGGCAATCTCCCCGACCGTCTCGAGGCCGTGGTGGGCGGCGACGTCGGCGAATGTGCCGAGCCTGCGGAGCAAACCGCGGGCGCCGAGCCGGGCGGGCCCGAGGGCGCCGCCGCAGCCGCACCGCGCGTCCAGGCGCCGAGCGGCGCCCAATCCGCATCGCACGCAAACCAGGTCCTGCGCGGCGGCCTCGCGTCGGAGGGCGCCCAGGGCGTCGATGAGGCGAGCCTCCACCGCTCCGCGGTTGGCCGGGGCGCCGCAACCCGCCGCAGGGCACGCCCAGCCCCGCCGCCCGCCGCGCCGGGCCGCAGCACGGGCGTCGTCGTCGTCGTCGTCGCCAAAAAGCTCCGCGGCGGCGCCGGCCGACACCTCACCCCACCGCGGCTCGCGCGCCGCGTCGGTGCTGCGCTTAAGCCCGCACCTGGGGCAGCCGACGCCCTCAACGACAAGGGTCGCTCGGGGGTCGCGGGGCGCCGCCAGCTCAGGCCGCGCCCACTCGTCGGCCCCAAGTCGCCGCAGGAGGGTCCGGTAGAGGTTCGCGGCGTCCTCGGCGACGCGGACGTCGAGGCTGTAAAGGCCCGAGAGGGTTTGGGCGTAGGCAGCCGCGGGAGCAAGGCCGCGCAGGCCAGGGCCGACACGGCGAGGCCAGTCGAGGTCGCCCTCAGGCGTCGCAGGGTCCGTGGGCGGGAGGCGGCCGCGGCCCCCCGTGGCGCGGTCGATGCGCGCCACGGCGTCCAGGGCGCGAGGCGTCCAACGCTCCACGATGAGACGCGCGGCTTCGTCGGCGGCGGCAGTGGGCGGGTCGGCGGGCGCGGGCGCCGAACCGTTGGAGCCGTAGCCAGCACGCCACGGGGCCGCGACAAAATCAGCGGCCGCCGCGTAGAAAAGGCGACGGGCGCCGCGGGGCAGATAGTCGGCGGGGCCCCAGGCCCCGTCGAGGGGAGGGAGACGCGCGGGACGCGGACGTGAGCCGCCGCTGCCGGCCCGGCGACGCCCAGCGTCCTCCCCCTCCTCCCCCTCCTCCTCCTCCTCCTCCTCCTCGCTGTCCCCACCGGGCGTCCACCGCAAACCCAGCCAGGCCTCGCTGTCGAGCAGGACGAGCGAATGCCAGCACCGCAGCACGGGCAGACTGAGCCAAGCCGCGTCGGGCTCGTCCCGTCCGACGGCCCCAAGCAGGAACCGGACCCGCGCCAGCGCCTCCTCTGGCCCACGGCAGTTGTCAAACGACAGGACGAGACGCAGGCCCGAGTCGGCGGGAACAGCGGGGAGGCCGCCGTCGGCCCCGTTGCCGCCGCCAACGTCGTCGAGACCGCCGAGGAGCGGGGGCCCGAGGGAGACAGGCCGGGCGCCCAGGCGGCCGAGGGCAGATAGGAGTCGCTCGAGGACGCGTCCGGCATCGGCTTGGACGGCGGCAGCGAGCGCGGGCTCCGAGGCGGTCGAGGACGGGTGGGAGAGCCAGGCCGGGAGGGCGGCAACGAGGGCCGCGCCGAGGGCGCGGCGGCCCCGCGCCGCCTCGGCGTCGGCGCGCGCCCGGGTCGCCCGCGCCACGGCCCGCCCGTTCGGCGCGCCGACCCCCGACACGGGGACCTCCTTCTCCTCCGGGCACACGAGATCCGCCTCGGCCTGCCACAGCGCCGCCGCGCCCCGCAGCGCCGCAAGCGCCGCCCCCACGCGGGCCGCGGCGCCCGTGGGGCCGTCGCGGGCGTCCAGGGCCTCTCCCCGTAGGAGGGCAGAGAGGCCAAGGTGCCCCACCCCGAGCTCCACGCAGGGCCCGCGGAAGACGCCCGGTCGTAAGAGGAGCGGAGGGCGGGCCGGGGGCGCCGAGAGGAGCGGGGCAGCGGGGCGGGAGGGCTCGGGGTCGCCGGGGGCGGCGCCGCCCTCACCGGCCGAGGGGCCGAGGGCGGCGGCGAGGCGGGTGTCGAGGTCGGCGGCCTCGGCGAGGCCGGCAGGTCCCGCGGGGGGCTCGGCGGCGAGGGGGGCGGGGACGAGGAGGGGTGGGGGTGCAGCGCCGGCGTCAAGAGCAGCGAGGACGGCGTCGTCAGCGGCGCCGGTGTCGTTTCCAGCGCCGCCGGGCGCGGCGTCGGCGCCGCCATCGGCGCCGCCCCACGGGGCATGGCCCGCCCGGTCCAGGAGGCGCCGGAAGCAGGCGTCGGCTATGGCTAACAAGGGGGGAAGGGGCGGGGCCCCGCCACCTGATTCGAATCCACCGGTGGGATCGGCGGCAGCGGCACCAGCGAGGCCACCACCGGCCGCCGCAGCGAGGGAAAGGCCCGCCCGGCCCGCCCGGCCCGCCGCGGCCGTGAGCCGCCGAGGGAGGCGCCGGGCCCGGCTGACGAGGAGCCTGAGGGCGGCGCGACGCCACCCCAGGGCGGGGAGGGGGTCGCGGGCCCCGTCGGCGTCTCCGTCATCCCCGTCGTCGGAATCAGAGCTGCCAAATCCGTCGTCAGGCCGGCCGGCGACGCCGACGGCGTCGTCGGCCATGGTGGCCACCGCGCTGGAACGGGTGGCGACGCGCGCACAGGGGGCGCCCTCTAAGGCCCCCGACGCCGCCAGAGCGCCACGCAGACACGCTTCGAGAGATGGAGGCCAGGCCTGGAGGCAGACAAGCGTCGGGCCAGGGGCGCGAGCACGGAGGCGGGCGACAGCGGCGGCAGCGGCAGCGAGCGCTGCCGGCTCGTCCCCACACTCGGCGGCCGGCGCGGCGACGGGGCACGGTCCAACGAAGCGGCGGCGGGCGCGACGGGGCGGCGTGGCGCCGGTGGTGACGTCGACGGCGACTTCGTTGTCATCGTCTTCATCGTCCGATTCTGAGGAGGACGAATCCTCGAGACCCGAGGGAGCCGCATCCTCTCTGGCTCCAGCGACGTCGGCGCACGCCGCCGTTTCCACAGTCGCCATCGCTGCGGCCGCCGTCACCGCAGCGCTGTCGGCCACCGCCGCCTCGGCCACGACAGCGGCGTTCACGGCTCCAACGCCAGCGGTATCAACAACCCGAGGCCCCCACATCGAGGCCAGTGCCGCCGCCGACGGCGGCCTCGCCTCGTCGCCGCCCATAGCTGCCGCCCGCGCCGCGGCACCGCGCAGCGCTGGGGCCGCAGTGGCGCCGCGCGACACAAAGGCCTCCAGCATACCCCCCGGCCCCCCGGCGCGCGGATGGTGGACGACGACGCAGCACGCGCCTCCAGGGCCGCGCCGCGCCATCACGGCGACGTGGGAGAGGCCACCAGCAGCGAGAGCATCGGCGGTCACGGAGGCCGCCCTTGCCGCGGCCGGCTCCCCCACCTCTGAGGCGCCGGCGGCTGTCTCGGGCCCGAGGAAGGGCCGCATGCTATCGACGCGGGCGTCCTCCCGCTTTCCCTTGCCAGCGGCGCCTCCCTCGAGCGCGGAGTCGGAGCCAGGCGCGAGGGCAGCCGGGGAGGCCCCAGGGGCCGCTACAGGGACGATGTCCCCAGGGAAGGCGAACGCCCCCCCCCCGGGGGGGCCGTCAAACGTGGCCCCGGCGTCAAGGGCGGCGCGGGAGAGGCGGAGGCGAGATCCGAGGGCGAGGGCGAGGGAAGGGCCAAGGGGCCGGCCGAGGCCGAAGGCACCGCCGAGGCAGGGCGCACGGTTGAGGGCGGAGCCAAGGGCCGCGGCGCCGGCAGCCGAACGGACCCATGCCTCTGGAAGGGCACAAGAGAGGGCGCGGGGGGGCGTCCCGTCATCGGCGTCGGCGTCGGCATTGCTGTCGGCAACGGCAACGGTGGCGGGAACACCGCCGGCAATGCCAGCCGCTATCCAGGGGAGGGAGACTACAGCGGCGACAAACGGGGCCCCGCCCACGCCGTCTCCATGGCCAGGCCGGCAGATGGGGTCGGCCCCGAGGGCGAGGCGGAGCTCCTCTCCCGCCCAGCGGGGATTGGGCCGCCAACCGTCCTTTCCCACCTTTGGGGGGGGTGGGGCGTTGACGCCAGCGGGGGGACGCGCAAGGCGCAGAGAGCCGGGGGGAAGACGCCACGACGCGGCGGCAGCGGCGAGGACGCCCCCGACGGCGACTCCGAGTCCGACAGACGCCGCAGCGCAGGCGAGGCGGGAGGCGACCTCGGCGGCCCCCTGGACGCCACCAGAGCACGGCACAGCGAGGGTCCGGGGAGCGGCGATGACGAGCCGGTGGAGGGCGGCCGCGCGGGCCTCCCCTGGCCCCCCGGCGGCCCCAGGGACTTGCCGAGGCTGGAGACACCATACGGCAAAGCGGCCAGGTCTCCGAGTGGGCTCAACCGCAACGACGTCGAGAGCCCCCGCGGCAGCATCACGGGCGCGGCGTCTGAGGGCGGCGCCAACGTCGAGGGACGTTGCTCCAGCGCCCCGGCCCCGCGCGCCCCCGCCGTCGGCCCCGCCGAGGGCACTGCCGAGACCGCCGAGGGCGAAAGGGTCAGGCCCGAGGCGGGAGAGGGAGTCAGGGAAGCCGGCGCGGGCGTCGGCCCGGGCCCGGTCGGCGGCGCGGCGGTGGCGTGCCGAGCCCTCCGCTCTATCGTGGTCAGCGAGGGCCAACTCCGTCGCACGGGCGCTGACAAGGCGGCGGCGGCGCTCGGCCGCCGCGCGGCGGGCGCGGATCTCGGCCAGCCACGCGGGGCGGGCTCGGACCGCGAGCCACCGTCGGTAGTTGGTGCCCCGAAGCGCGGGGGAGACAATTGAGGGGGATGGCGGAGGGGCAGGGGCGACGGCAAGGGCAGCGGCTCGATGGGTCGAGTCAGCGGCCGATGCCGCCACTCCGGTCGCCGCCAGGCGGAGGGTCCGCCGCGCCGCAGCCGCGCCCGTGCCCCCGCCGGCCCCAACGTCCTCGATGTCTCCGCCCCAGGCGGAGCGGACGGGAACCGGGGTCCCGCCATCGGCGGGCGACACACGCCCCGCCCCCGTGGCCGCCACGTCGCCCTCGCCCTCTCCCTCCCCGCCGACGTTGCCGTCGTCGTCCCTGCCCCGTGCCCGCTTCATCGCCTCGTCACCCGCCCCCTCCACTCCGGTCAAGGCCGGGCGTTTCCGCCCCCAGGCGGCCATCAGAGACAGTTGCCGGGCGGGGTCGTCCCGTTCGGCCACTTTCCGGCGAAGCCAGTCGGGGTGGGGTACGCTGGGGACGGGGTTGGGAAGCCCCTGTAGGGCAGCGGGCACCGTGACGATCTTCTGTATGGCGTTTGCCAGGCGCTCGCGGTAGTATGACCAGTCGATAAGGTCTCGCGGGTCCGGAGGGGAGTCCGCGGCGCCGGGTGGGCGCCACCGGCACCATCGTCCAAGCCACGCACGGGCGACAGGGACGGGGACGCCCGTGGCGAACACCGCAGCGGGGACGCACCGATCCGTTGGTGTGGCCCCCGCCGGAAAACGCGACACGATGTACTCGGCACGCAGTCCACGGTCCTTGACCCGCTCGTCCCCCAAGAAGGCCGCCAGCCGCGTCGCCGTCGTGATGGCGCAAGACCGACGCCCGCCATAGTCCTCGAGCGCCCTCGACATCGTCGCCGACTCGGACAAGAGCCCCAGGAGCTCATCGTCGGGCACTCCCGCTCCTCTCCGGTCAAGCAACTCCAGCCATCGCGCTGCACAAGCTCCCGCGGCGGCATAGCACCCGGCGAGATCGCCTCCTTTCAAAAAGGGAGTGCCAGGGCCGAAGAGCTCCTGCTGAAAGGCCTTGACCAATTGGAGCTCTCCTCGCCTCTTCAACTCGAATCCCTTGACCTCGCTGAGCGTGCCATCGAGGGCAAACACCGCGTAGCGCTTCTTGATGTTGCGCCCCTCCTCGCGGGAGGCGGGCAGGACCATGGCAGCGTAGGGGCCATCAAGCTCGAATTCAATGCTCTGCTCGGTCGACCGGTCGTGACGGAGGATCCGGCGGCCGGTGGGGTCGGCCGGGTCCCGCACGGCAGTGAGGTACTGGTCGTTACGGCTTCGGTCGGCCGTGAGGCGGTTGAGGACGGCAGTGGGATAGGAGACGCGGACGCGCTTGGGTTTGGCGTCCTTGGGAGCGTCGGCGGGCGGGGCGATGTCAACAACAAAGTCAGTGGGGAACGAGGCCGGCAGTGCCACCCACACGCCATCAGTATCGAGCTCAAGCGGTCTTCCGAGGCGCCGCAGCACGTCGGCTGCATCGCTGATGATGCGCGCCCCGCGGTGCGTCACCACGCCCGCCATTTCCATCGACGCCCAGCGGGCGCCGCGCCGCATTACATAGCCGTAGAAGGAGTTCAGGATGGCCTTGTGCGCAAGCTGCAGACTCTCAGCCAGCGCCGACCGCGCGCCGGCCTCGCGCTCACGCGGACCGTCGCCCGCGTCGGCGGCTTTGCGCTGCTCGGCCGCCCACTCCTTGGTCTCGCGCTTGTAGACGTAGCGACGGTCCCGGAAGGCGCGGACGGTGTCGACATAGAAGGAGTCTTCGCGCATGCAAACGCCAGCGGTGCGCGTTTCCTCCCACGGGCGGTCTAGAACCCGTTTATATACCTTTTGGCAGAAATTCTTGAGACGCGTTTTGAGACGGGCATCGCGCTCGGCCTGGGGCAAGTCGAGGAAGCTGGCGGGCCCGTCAGGATCGATGTCGAGGTCGCCGCCACGTCCCGGCCTGCCGTCGCCGCCATTGGAGCGGTCGGCGGCGCGGGCACGGAGAACCTCACGGCCAGGAACAGGCTCCGCCTCGAGCTGGGCCCGCAGAGCACCGATCTCGGCTCTGCCCGCAGCGTACGCCTCTCCCCGCCACACCCAGTCCATTTTCCGGAGGCACGACGGGGGCCCGCCGTCGGGGCCTGGGACGTTGTGGTCGCACGCCGCGCACGCTGCCGCGTCAACCACAGCCGATGGCTGCAGTCGATCCGTCAGGATGATGTTGGGATACATCGCGCTAACGTCCAGATGGTAGACCAAGGGCCTCTCGCGCCGCACAGGACGATCCCTGAGCGACGTCAGGCCAGCGACGATCTCGGCGCGCATCTTGTTGTAGGATTCGCCGCCGCGGCCCTCCGCTAATGCGCCCTCGCCCGCTCCGCCCTCGACCTCGACGGCGTGCCGGAGGTCGTCGTCAAGCCCCGCAAGGAGATCAGAGTACCCACCAGGGTCCACGCGCCAGTCGTAGTCCAGATCGGCCCGGAACACACCGGCCTCAACGGCCTCAACCTTGCCCCCGACGTACGTCTCCGACTCAAGCAACCTCCTCCCATCGGCCGTCCACCGGTCGCCCCACGCCACGCCGCGCTGCTTGTCCGGTGCCACCACACCCGCCTCGTGCGCTCTCACCAGCAACAGCATCTCGCAGAGCGTGCCGGAACCCCTCCGCAGGGTGTCATCCGGGGCCAAGGGCAGGATGGTGCACAGACCAAAGATCATCGTCTGCACCTGCCGCTTGTAGAGGTAGTAGGTCGCGACGGCGTCCGACACAGAGTAGGACGCCATGCCCTGGGGGTCGTCCCGGGCTCTGCGGAGCATGTCCTCGGGAGGCACCTCGACGGGCTGGTAGCCAAGTTTGGCCTGGGTGACGGCCTTGAGGCCACGGGAACCCTGGGGGAGATAGGAGTCGCGGTTGACCCAGTGCATGCAGTCGAGGTGGAGGGGGCCGCACCGCGACAGCCAGTCGCCGGGGGCGTGGAGGGGGTGGGGGGCACGGGGCTGGCCGTCGGCATCGGGGCCGCCGGCGGTGGCCTTCGTGAGGTCCTTGCCAGCGTCCTTGTCGCCGCCGTCCTTGCCGTCCTCGTCTCCCCCTTCATCGTCCTCTTGGTCGCCCCCGCCACGCCGCTTCTGCGGAGGCTCGAAACCCGTCGCCGCCCGCAGGTCCAAGCCATGCGCCGCTGCACGATTCGCCAAAAACGGCCAGTCGAACCAGTCCCCGTTGTAAGTGACCCAAACGTGCGGTTTTACCTCCTCCCGGACGTGCCGGAAGAATTCTCGAATGACCTCTTTCTCGTTGTCCAAGGTCTTGACCGTAAACGGACCGGGAAAGCGGGGCAGGGGCGTGTAGTCAAAGTCCGCCACGTCGGGGGCACCCGGGCCACCCACGACCTCTCGGGAACACAGGAGGAATCCGCGCCCGTCGACCATGTAACTGATCATGAATATCTGGTCAAAGGTGGCGTTGGGGAACTGCAGAGGCAGCTTGGTGGTCTCGAGGTCGAAGGCGAGGACGACGGGGTCGGCGGGGACGACGCGGTCGGGTCTGGGGGTGGGGGGCAGACACGTCCGGGGCTGGGGCGGGGCCGGGTCCTGGGCGGCGCCGGCCGGGCGGACGTCGTACCACTGCCCGCACCGGAGACCGAGGTCGATGGCAACGCGGGCGGGGTAGGGGAGGTCGTGCTCGCGGAGGGCGGCGACATCAGCGAGGGGGCCGCCGCCGTCGCGGTCCGGTCTGGGCTCGGCGGGTCCGCCGTCGTCGTCGTCGGCGCCCAGCGGCGCCCCAGCGAGGGCGCCCGCAAGGTGACCGCCCGCCGCCCCGCCGCCCGCACCGCCACCTCCAGCGCTATCGCCTCCTCTGCCCCCACCAGTAGCCCCGCCCAGCCCCCACCCCCGCCTCGCGCGACGCTCCGCCCGCGCCGCCGCCCGCAGCAGATCGGCCCGCGCCTCTTGGGCGCCGGACGTGTGCTCAAATGTGAGCTTGAGGAGCCTGCGGCGTGGTCCGCGCCGTCCCAGATGGTTTTTGAGTCCCAGGTCGTCTCGCCACACGGGCTCGCACGCCACAAGGCCCGCGGCGCCCTGGTACCGGCGCCGCAACGCCTGCTCCAGCGCTGCCTCGCGGCGGGCCTGAAGGCGGCATGCAGCCTCGGGCACCGTGCCCGCGGGAGCGTCGGCCGGCACGGGCGCGGGCGGGTGCTTCTCGCTCCCGCGTGGCACCACCAGCAGAGAGGGGGCGTGCCTCACCAAAGCGCGGAAGGCGCGGCCGTCCTCTCCGACGAAGGAGCAGGCCAAGCAGGACACCGCTCGGCCGGTCCCCGCGTCGCGCAGCGTGTGCTCCGCTGTGCTGAGGAGCCAACCGAGGCGCGGCGGGGCGTTCGGCCCCGCCGGCGCCCGGTGGTCAAGTCCGGGAAAGCCGAGACCGGGGGCGAGGGCGTCGGCTGCGAGGGCCTTGTCCAGAGCCTCGCGGGCGCGGGGATGCAGGGCCGCGTGGCCGTCGGGATCGACGGCGTCGCCAGCCAGGGCCGGGGGGGCGAAGCAGTCGCCCCCCGGGTGGCCCCGGCGGGCTCCGCGGCCCGGTGCATTCAGGCCGCCGGGTGGGAGGCGCTGGGGGAGTGGTTGCAGGGGAGATGGGGGAGGCGGATGGGGGGAGGGGGGTGGAGGGAGGCGGGGAGGAGGAAAGGCCCTTCGCCCGACAAAGAGGAGTCGGTGTCGTCGGCAGAGGGCGCAGCGGGAGAGGCCGCGGGGGAGACCCAGCCGGAGATTTGGGACATGGGAGAAGGCAAGGTACGCTCTGCGAGAATGGATCGAGCGCGCCGGCCCGAGCCGGAGACGGGCCACCAGGGGGGTCAGCAGCGCCACGAAGTGGTCGGCCGGCCCCGGACAGTTCGCGGAGTCCTACTCGCGGGTCAAGCGCGGCGCGCGGCGAAGTTTCTCGAGTGTTTTGGAGGCTACGATAACGCTCCACGTCGCTCGCCCGCTTGCGGTCCATGCTGTGAAAACGGCCGACGCTGAGCAGCCGGGGACTCTAGCGGCCGAGATAGGGCAGGCTACAGTCGTGGGTGGGGAGGCGACCCAAGACCCGGCCCCTCGGTCGTTGGGAGGAGATGGTTGTCACCCGTGACGCGGCGCTGTGTCCCCCCCCTCAGAGGACACGCGAAACGAGGGCAGGAAGGGCGGCGCTGGACATCACGGGTCCAGACTACGTCTCAGCTCTCAGCCGAGGAGCGACGATGGCGTTGCAGCTCTTCAAGACCGCCGCCGAAGCCCAGGCGAGCTCGAAGGGGACGGACGGCCGAGGGCGCGCCACGGTCACTCGGCTCTCCGGCGGAAGTTCGGGGGCGGCGCAGCCATCGGGAAGCTCGTTTAGGGCAGGAGAGCTAGCACACCAGCAGGAACGCCCCCGGAGCCCATGGCTCAGGCGACTGACGTCTCACCTCCGGCAGCGCCGGCCGTCCTTCCTCCGCTTGATCGCGCCCGCCCCGCGCTTCGCGTTGCGCGCCCCCGAACATATTTGCGCCTGAGCCTCGACGGGATCGAGCGAGAGCTTCTAGATCGTGCTTTCGAGCCGAATCGGGCGCTGGGCCCCTGTCGCGCGGGGCGTCGCCCGAGGCGACAAAGAAGTGACCGGCGCCGGCGCATCCCTCCCGCTTGTCGACCGCCGATCCCGCCCCCTTGGCTCCCCCGATCGCCCCCGGAACATAGCTCGTTCGGGATGACCTCCCGTCGGCGCCTCCTCGTCGACGGGGCGAGCAACACCTCCGCCCACCGCCTCCCTCCCATTCCCCCTCCTTTCCCACCCAACCCCTCTCCCACCCGACCCCAGGCCAACCCCCGCACCTCCTTCGCCGCCGCCTCCGTCGCCGAGTCCGCTCGCGCCCCCGCCGTCGCGGCCGCCTCGGCCATCGAGCTCTTCAGCCCCTCCTACTATGCCGCCTGCGCTGGCGGGGGCGTCGCCGCGTGTGGCGTCACCCATATGCTCGTCACCCCCCTTGACGTCGTGAAGTGCAACATGCAGGCCACCCCTGGCAAGTACACCAGCGTCCCGAGCGCCTTTGCCACCGTTGTCCGTGAGGAGGGCGCGCGGGGCCTCGTCCGCGGGTGGGTGCCCACCCTTCTGGGCTATAGCGTGCAGGGCGCGTGCAAGTTCGGCTTCTACGAGTACTTCAAGAAGACGTACGCCGACGCTGCCGGCCCGGAGAACGCCGAGAAGTACAAGAGCCTCATCTTTCTCGCCGGGTCTGCGTCGGCCGAAGTCATTGCCGACGTGGGCCTCGCCCCCTTTGAGGCTGTCAAGGTTAAGGTGCAAACCAACCCCGGGTATGCTCGGGGGCTGAGCGACGGCGGGCCCAAGTTCGTGGCCGAGAACGGAGTGGGCGGCCTGTTTAAGGGCCTGCCCGCGCTGTGGGGGCGCCAGATCCCCTACACGATGATGAAGTTCGCCGCGTTCGAGAACACGGTCAACGCCCTCTACGAGCACGTGGTGCCGAAGCCTAAGGCCGAGTGCTCCAAGAGCGAGCAGCTGGGGGTCTCCTTCGCCGCCGGGTACATCGCCGGGGTGCTGTGCGCCGTGGTGTCGCAGCCCGCCGACAACCTGGTGTCCAAGCTCAACGCGACCAAGGGGGCAACCGTGGGGGGCATTGTGGCCGAGATGGGCGTGCCCGCCCTCTTCTTCCGCGGGTTGCCCATCCGGATCGCCATGGTGGGCACGCTTACGGGCATGCAGTGGGGCATCTACGACGCTTTCAAGGTCGCGGTCGGGTTGCCGACGACGGGCGGCGCGCCGGTCGCCAAGAAGGACTGAGGGGGGAAGGGGCCGTGTGAAAGCAAGGTCGTCGCGCTGGCCCTCCTTTCTCCCTCGCTCCTCCTGCATCCCATTCGTATCGCCAAAAGATGACCTCCTCACAACCGCGCCCACTGGTGGGACGGGCGCTGGCCCGGGGGCGGCGGACCCAGCCGACGAGGGCCGAGCCCCAGAAGAGCCTGGCCAGGCTGCTTCTGCACGGAAAGCTGCCCTTCTCGAGTTACACTCTAGGCGAGGCTCCATTTTGTGTATAGATATGACGGAAAGAACGGCTGTGCGAGGCGAATGAGAGGCAGGCGTGAGGCCAAGCCGAACTACCTCCCAAACAGCGGCTAGAACGGCCCCGGGATAGCTGTGACCATTGCTTCGGCTCGGATCGCACCTATCTCGGTTTCGGAGCTGGTCGAAACTGTACGGGGAGGCGGAAAGCCCCGGCCGCCCCAGCCGCTCCCCATCGCCGCCCTGAGCGCCCCCGACCGCGCCCCACCCGACCGCGCCCCACCCCCCCCCAACCGCAGCCCCC
>Ga0181573_10001386_pt1 | contig 24014 bp, 13 predicted proteins | sample 101ome_25_FD_148643 | JGI IMG/M metagenome (GOLD analysis project Ga0181573, IMG submission 148643) | Coastal salt marsh microbial communities from the Groves Creek Marsh, Skidaway Island, Georgia - 101409BT metaG (spades assembly) | ecosystem: Environmental > Aquatic > Marine > Intertidal zone...
CAATGCCCCCCTCGGACTACTCGTCCGTGTCCCGCCGCGCCCCAGCCCCCGTCGTTCCCCCCGCGTTCTCTCCCCCTCCCCCCGCCCCGGGCCGATTTGCGTCGGCCTCGGCCGTCTCCCCTGGGGGGGCTGCCGGTCCTGGACTGGGCGGACGCGTCGCCTCTGGGGGGGCTCAGAGGTCGGGCGCCGTCCTTGCCTCGCCGTCGCGCCCGCCACCCCCGCCCCCGCGCCCGCCCGCCCCAGACCCTGCCGCCGGCGTCGACCGTCCCTCCTGGTCAGGCGGGGGCTGGGGGGGGGGAGGGGGCGCTGGCGGGAGCGGGGGAGGAGGCGAGGGCGGGGGCGGGAGCGGTGCCCCGAACGATGCCCCCGCGGCTTGGCCCAGGGTGGGCCCCGGGGCGGCCTCGACCCCCCGGGCCTCCGCGGAGGGGGGGGAGGCCGGGGGTGACCCTTTGGGCGTGGGCAGTTCGGGAGGCCACGGAGACTGGGCCGAGGCCAGGGCGGCGGCGGCGCCCTCCTCCACCTGGGGCCGCCCCCGGGGCCACCCCGCCCCGCAGCGTGCCTTCTCCGTCATCGTCGCCGGAACGGGCGCCGTCCCGGTCGTGGCGGTCCCCCAGGTTCCCCAGCCCCATCCGCCCCGCCCAGAGTCGGGCAGTAGGCGCCTGGCCTTTAGCCCCTCGACCGTCATGCGGGAAGCGCTGCGGGGGTCGGAGCGGCCGTCGACGGGAGACGAGGGCGGAGAGCCGGGACCGGGGGGCCGGAGCGGTCTGGCCCCGCCGCCCGCACCCGCCCCGGCGGCCGCGCCTGCGCGCGCCCCGGCTCCTGCGCCCGCACCCGCCCCGGCGGATGCGCCTGCACGCGCCCCGGTTCCTGCGCCCGCACCCGCCCCGGCGGATGCGCCTGCACGCGCCCCGGTTCCTGCGCCCGCACCCGCCCCGGCGGACGCGCCTGCACGCGCCCCGGCTCCTGCGCCCGCACCCGCCCCGGCGGACGCGCCTGCACGCGCCCCGGCTCCTGCGCCCGCACCTGCACCGTCCACCCCACGCAAGTCCGCACGCAAGTCCGGCCACCGTTCGTCCGGCCACCGTTCGTCGGGATATGACACCGACGAACCCTGGTTGGGCTTTGGTCCGCGCCCCGCTCGCTCCTCTCGCAAATCCTCCCGCAAATCCAGGGACCGGAACAGCCTCGACCCCAATGCGTCGACCGCGTGTGGGGGCGGATGGGACGGACGGGGAGGGGCAGACTCCGCCCCCGCCCCAGCGCCCCCCCCTGGCCTCGCACCCCCCCCGGGGGCCTCTCCTCTCGATCGCCACTCGTCTGACGACGACTCCGGGGGCGGCTGGGGCGGCGTAGGCCATCGTCCCACCTCTCCTTGGGGCCGTAGCCTCACCGGTGGCAAGAGCCTTGGGGGAGGGCGCCGCGACCGGACAGACTCGATGTGGGGCCGCGACCGGGCTGACTCGGCCTGGGGCCGCGACCGCGCCGAGTCCGACTGGGGCGCCCCCACCCCCGACCTCGCTCCGCCCCCACCGCCCCCGGGCCTCGCCGCGGCCGACGACGGCGGAGGAGACCATGACGGCTGGGGCGCCGCCCACCCTTCGGGGGGGCCCGCAGTCGGGGCTGGCGGTCTCGGCGATGGATTCGACACGTCCTTTGGCGGCCCCGGGGCCGGCGTTGGCACTCTCGAGGCCGCCGTTCTCAGGGGCTCGGCAGCCGCCGGTCCCGATCGGCTCCGGGCCGCCGCTCGCTCCCGGCGTCATCGCACCCTGGACGATCAACTCGAGGTCAACTCCGGGTGGGGCGACATCGCCGCAGCTGACGAGGCGAGACGAGACAACTCTCCTCCCTCCATGAGTACCATCCGCGCCATCAATCCTATCCACACCATCCACACCATCCACACCATCCACACCATCCATCCCATCGACACCGTCCACTCCGTTCGCACCGTCCACACCGTCCATCCCATCCATACCCACCCAGGTTCTGATGGAAACACAGAGGGACGATCTCCTGGTGTTGGGGGCAGGAGTCGACGACGGAGCGGCGCCAGGAACGCCCCGCCGGTCCATGTCCCGTCGGGGGGGGCGCCCCGTGGCGCCTCCCTCGAGCCGTGGGAGCGGGGGCAGCCGGAGGGGGGGTGGGGGCGGGGGGGGGGGGGGCGCGCGGGGGGGGGGGGGGGGGGGGGGGGGGGGGGGGGGGGGGGGGGGGGGGGGGGGGGGGGGGCGCGCTCATGGGGGCCCTGACAGGCGCGATGGGGTGGCTCGGGGCAGCGTCGGGCGCCGGGTCGGGCGCTGGGTCGGGCGCCCACCCGAGGAGCGGGCGGAACCTGCGGACCGTCGATCGGGCGGCCGAGCTGCGGAGCAGGGCCGCGGACAACGGGCTCCGGCGGACGTCGAGCCTGGGGGGGAGCCGCGCTCCGTCTGTGGCGGGATCGCGCGCGGGTTCTCGGGCGGGGTCCCCAACCCGGTCGGTGCGGCGGGGCGAGTGGGCCCGCGAGCTTGAGAGGGCGCAAGGGGCCGCGGGGGGGTCGGGGTGGAAGGCGCCTTCGGTGCGGACGCCGGGGAGGCCCGGGCCGCGGCCGAGCGACCGCGGGTTGCTCTGACATGTTGCTCTGATGCTAGTCCATCCTAAACTAAACATGCCATGTAGACGGTGCACGTCCACATGGCATGTTTTGGGAGTCGTCGAGCGAGGCGAACTTTCCCGCTCCCTCTCGGTCCTTCTCACGACAGCTGAAGACCACCGGCGCAGCTTAATTTCACGGGTGTCCAATCCTGTGAGGGAGAGACGCTCCCAATGCCGGAGCGACGCTTTCCGCTGGGGGCACTCCCGTCGAATGAAGGCGCAGCCGGCGCCCGTCGTGGCGGAGGTCTTAAGAACGTGGCTGAGGTCGAGGCTGGGAGGCGAGCTGATACCCGATATCGGTCCCACACTTGCCGTCGAAGAAGAGGTCGGCAGCAGGGGCGTCGACGTCGCCCGCCGAGCCGACCGCCGAGCGACCTCTGCTGCATCTCTTGGCTCGCTCACGTGATGACGTTGCGATCGGAGATAATATTACAAGCTCTTCTCTCGCATCGGCCCCGGCTTTGCGGTATTTCGACCGCTGAGACGCGGAACGCAGACATCCCCTTTTGCTTTTGCGCGACGCCGTCTCCGGTCGCCCCGCGCCTCGTTTTCGTCCGAACGCGACCAAAATGTCCCTGTGCTGTCTTGATCGACCTCTCCATTCCATCTGCCATGTCGAACTCACAGATTCCACGTCGCCAAGCGCCCACCGCTGGCCCGCGCTGCATCGGACGTCGGCCGAGGCCGGCCCACGACGCCTGGCCGGGGCCGCTCCTTCGCCCCCTCGGCCACGGAGAACGGTCGCGCCAACGGCAACGCCCCCCGCCCTGGCTCGGCCGCCGCCGAGCGCTTCGCTGCCGAGCAGGCTCAGCGACGCATCTCGGTGTTCGTCCGCGTGAGACCCCTCGGACCCAAGGAGCTCGCCCGCGAAGGCTTCCCCGTGGTCGAGGCTCCCCGTGAGGGGGAGGCCGAAGCTCTGGCGGCCGCAGCCAGCGCCGCGCGCGAGGCCGACCTCGCTAGCTTACCGCACGGACGTCACGTCTACCTGTCCGAATTCTGCGATTCCCGCGACGTTCTCCGCAAAGACAGAGTCAAGTGCCGCGGATTCGCCTTTGACCGCGCCTTCGGCCCCGACGCCGACCAGACGGACGTCTATGCCGCGGCGGTGCGTCCACTGGTCGACGAGGTGTTGGGAGGCGGCAACGCTTGCGTTTTCGCTTACGGTGCGACCGGAGCCGGTAAGACCCACACGATGCTTGGCACGGACGACGCTCCGGGCGCGATGGTGCTGGCAATTGAGGACCTCTTCGCGCGTGGTCGCACAGTAGGTCAGGCCTCTCCGGTTCGGGTGCGGCTGTCCTATTTGGAGATTTACTGCGAGACGGTGCGGGATCTTCTAGCTCCCGCCGGATCCAAGCCCCTGGACGTGCGGGATGCGCCGGGGGGCGTGCAGGTGCCGGGTTTGGGGGCGTGGGAGTGCGACGATGCAGCGGGTGTGCGTGAGGCCCTGCGGCGGGGCAACCTCCGCCGCACGACCGAGGAGACCCGGTCGAACGAGACGAGCAGCCGCAGCCATGCCGTGCTCCAGGTCGAGGTCGAGCTGTCCGAAGGGGCACCGAGAGTCGAGGGCACCCCCTGGCGCCCCCACGGCAAGCTTTCCCTCATTGACCTTGCCGGGAGCGAACGGCACCTGGCCACGGAATCCTTCACCAAGCGTTCAGTCGAGGGCGCCAATATCAACCGGTCCCTCCTCGCTTTATCGGGATGCATCTCTGCCCTGGCTCAGGGCAAGAGTCACGTGCCCTACCGCAACTCTAAGCTAACCTTGCTGCTTCGGGACTCACTTGCGCCGCGGGCCGGGCAGCGCGGCGGGAGGTGCCGGACGGCAATGGTGGCCTGCGCCTCTCCGAGTCACACGGCAGCAGCCGAGACCGCTAACACGCTGCACTGGGCTGACCGGGCAAAGCAGATTACGGCACGGGACCCTCCTCCACCTCCACCACCGTCGGCAGCGCAGGCGGCGGCAGCAGTGGCAGCGCGGGAGAGCGCCGCCGCCTCGGCTGCTGCGTCTGCCGCTGCGTCGCGCCGAGCGAGCGAGGCCGGGGTGGCAGAAGCAACGGCTGGCCCTCCCCGTTCTGGGAGGGCGTCGCGGGCCGAGTCGCCGACACAGGGAGCAAGGCCGGCTACGGCGGGGCCACAGCGCCGGCCGGTCCGCGCCACGGCTCTAGCAGCGTCGCGGCGGTCTGCTCGTGGCGCGGGCGTGGGCGTGTGCGATGACGACTGGGTCCCAGGCGCGGGCCTCCCCCCCCCCGCACCCATCGCATTGGCCTCCGCTCCCGCTTCCTCAGGGGATGGCGCAGCTGCCGCCACGGCTGCCGCCGCTGCGGAGTCGGCCGCCCTTGCCGCTGCCGCCGACGGCGCCGCCGCCCGCGCTGCCCGGGACGAGTGCCGTCGTCTTCTCCAGGACGCTGAAAGGGAGATGCAGCGGCTCTTGCGGCGCGCCTCCCGTCTTGAATTTGAACGGGAGGAAGAGAAGCGCGTGGCGAAGTCGGAGAGAGAGCGTCGGGCGGCGGCTGAGACGCGTGCCGAAGAGCTCGAGCGGCGGCTGCAAGAGCGGTCGATGACGCCCGCCCTTGTCGGTGCGCCTGCCATCGCTCCGTCCCCGCTTCCGTCGTCTCCGATCCTCTCGGCCGCGTCTTCCGGCTCTACTCCTTCCCTCGGGGATGGAGCGTCGACGCCAACGCTTGGAGGCAAGGGGGAACAGAACGGACGCGCAGCGACGGCACGGAAGATGGTGCCGTCATCTGGTGCCCGGACACCGACCCTCGGCCTGCGTGCCCGCGGCGGCGCCCGGATCCCAGGCCCCGCGGCCGGGGCCGCAGGACCGTCTCCCGCACCCTCCGCCCCGTCGCCGGCCCCATCAGGTTGTTGGGCGGTTGACGCCAGTCTGGCGGGGCTCCCCGGTCCGGGCGTCATTCACACCATCGCCGCCGCCGCCGCCGCCCCAGGGCCGACCCCGGTGGCACGCCGTTCCCCCCCCGCAACAAACGGCGGTGCGGGGTGGACCCCGGGCCCCGCCCGAACCCCCGTTCCCCGCCGAGTATCGGCCGCGTCCGCGGCCAAGACCCCCAGAGGCGGCTGGACGCCGGGACCCCGTCGCGCCGCCCCCCCCGCCATCTACCCCAACCCCCGAGCTGAGCGGGCATGGGCGGCGGAGGCGGTCCCTGCCACCCCTGCGGGCCACGCAGTCGACGGCCCTTCTCTGCTGGCCGGCGACGAAAGTGCCCCCTCCAGCCCCGCGGGAGCCAATGGGGTCGACCTCGCCACTGCGGGCAGTTGGCTTGGCGACGGCGCCTCCACGGGGGCCGGTCCGACCAAGTCAAGCGCACGGGCTCGCCGGGCGGCGCTCGTGCGGCTCCGCTCTGCCCGCGCCGCGTCGGGGTCTTCCGCGGCGACGGCGACGGCGCCGAAGCCGGACGCACCTGCGGCCTGCCGCGCCGAGCCGTCGTCGACCCTATTGCCTTCACACGTGCAACCCACGCCGTCCGATGCCGCTGCCGCCGCCGCCGCCCACGCCTGCCCTGGTCGCCGCGCGAGCCAGCGCGAAGCCCTGCGCCTCGCCCTTGCCGAGATGGGAAGGGCCGTGGAGAGGGCTACCCGTCCGCCAACGCCCGAGGCCCGAGGGCTTCGGGCGGCGGTGCGGAAGGCCGGATCGCCGCTGTGAGGAAGAGAGAGAGGTTGGAGATTCTCAAGCGGTCAAGATGCTCCGCCTCTTGCCCACTTGCTCATCGTTGTTTGCAGTGGCGCTCAAGCCCACTGACGCCCCTCTTCCTCGCTCCCCAGGCCCGCGGCCGCCCTCTCTGCACGTCGCTGATGTCGTTTTTTGTCACGTAACCCGCCGGCGCCTGAGGAGCTTGGGGCTTACGCCCTCGCCGACAGCGATGCAGCGCTTGAGGCTCGGCCCCGACATCAAGGCCCGGATGTGCCGGGCCACGTGCCAACGGGAGCTGGGGGACGAGGCCGGAGCGCAGGAGGACGCGGTACCGGCGTGCCGTCAGGACCTTATCGGAGCTGACCATTTAGATGAAGAGCCGCTGATGAAGCCGGTACGGGTGCAACTCAAGCGGGAGAACGGGGTCCGTCTGTCAAACAGTTCGCACTGAACAAACCCCCTACTCTCTCCGTCCTATCCATTGTTCTGGGAGCGGCGGCTGGCTCGAGCCAAGCGCCTCCGCTCGAAGAACCCCCCGCCCTTGCCGTCCCCAGGAGGCGGTGAGCTGTCCAAAGGATTGGCCCTCCCCAAGGCATCCGCCACACCCGACGCGACGGCATCCGGGATGGCGACAGGCGCCGTCGCGTCAAGGTTGAGCACCGGCGGCCGCGCAAGTGCCGGGTTCTCGTGGCCGCTCGGAGCGCGCCATGAAGCCTGACGTCGCGGGCGCCGGCCGAGCCGCTCTTCGGTGCCGCGGGTCCGAGCGGCGACGGCAGCCCCGATGGTCCCCACGGCTTCGGGCGACGCGAGGAGGCCAAGGGCCCCGCCATCGCCGCCTTCGTCCGAGCCGTCGTCCCCGTCGTCACGCTCAGGCTGGAAGAAGGCCCGAAGCATGGGGGTCTTGCCCCCGACGGGCGAGCCGCCAGCAATAGCGGCCACAGAGGTGGAGCGCGTATCAGCGGCGACGGGGGGCGGAGTGGAGGTGACAGAGCCAACGGCGAGGGGCGATGGGCCCGCGGCGCCCCCCTGCGTCGCCCGTTTGGCAGACGAGGCCGCCCGCACCTCCCGCTTGCTCAGACGCCCCAGGCGTGTCTTAGGCCCCGGTGCTGACTGGCCCGACCGATTGACATCCTCGGCACTGTCGCGGCCGTCGCCGCCCTCTCCGCCCTCGGTAACATCGGCCCGCTCCAAGGCGTAGCGTCCGCGTCCGCGTTTCCTGTCTCCCTCGGACCCTGCGTCGCTTACGTCGCTGCCGGCGTCACTGATGGCTTCGCCCCCGTCGATATCGGACCCCATAGCCTCGCCATTGCTGTGCCGAACATCATTGTCGTTATCATCATCGTCTTCGCTCCCGGTGCCGTACCCGCGGCCGAATTCCTCGGGGCCGATGCGTCCGGTGCTGCGGCCGAGGGTCGACGTGGCGATGGGCTGAACCCTGCCACCGAGGGCCCTGACAGCGTTGCGGGTGGGGGGGCGGCGGACGGCAGGGCTCCCGACCCCGCCAGCGTCACGGTTCGGGTCAAAGGAGAAGTCGGCCTCGGAGGGCGCGGGTGGCCGTTCGGACGCAGCTCGGGCGGGCAGGGGCCGGCGTCGACCGCCGGGCCTCGCAGACTCCCCAGCGGCAGCTGGGCCGCGCCCCCCCACGGCGGCGCGATCGGCCGATTCCCCCCCGCCGCCGTCTTCCGAGCCGCGCGCGGACCGGTGTGTGGCACGGTAGACGGCTTGCGTCTCCGCCGCCTCAGCGCGCCACCCACCCGACCCGTCGCGACCCGACGCACCCCCGGGCGTCGTAAGGCCCGCCCGCTCAAGCGTTCCCTCATAGCCCGACCGGCGGCTCTCCCGCCCCGAACCCCTCCCAAATCTGCCCCTGCCACCCGGGAGGCGGCCGACAGCGTCCCCGCCCTCGTCAGCCGCGCCAGGGCCCTCTCCAACGCCACGCTGGGCCAGGCCGAGCCGGGCCCGCTCCGCCGCCTCCATCCCCGCCCACAGACCGGCCGTCTCCGCCAAGGACTCTTGCAGGTCCCTTGCCCGCGCCACTGTCGCCTGAACCCGTGCAAGGTCGCTCCCCAGGCCCTCGGCCGAGGGCGCCCCCAACATCTTACGGGCCTCGGTCCAGGGGACAGGCAGGGCGTCGCCCTGGGCCCGCAGGGCGTCGCAGGCACGCTTAACACGCACGACGGCCCGCTTGGCCTGCTCCTCAAGGGCCGTCCAGCCTCCAACGTCTGCCTCAGCCCCCTCGAGCCGATCGAGGGCGTCGCGCTGGGCAGCAACGTACTCAAGGTCAGCGCCCCCCTCGCTCGACCCTGCCGCACCCAGCTCACGCGCCAGGGCGACGGCGTCCTCGCATGCCTCAACTGTGGCCTCGAGCTGCCGGCACGTCGCCAGCACCGCCGTGCGTGATTCAAACGCTGCCCGAAGGGGACGCACGGGCCGCGCCAGCGCCTCGAGCCGGAGGACGGCCTCGACAATACGGCCGAGACCCTGGTAGGTTGGCGCCTCGCGCAGCAGGCCCGAGGCATGGCGCCACCGGCCCGTTACCCCCACCGCGTCCCAGAGCACCGCAACGCGGGCCTTGAGGGCGGCCGAGGCGTCGCACAAGAGGCCCTCGTCCGACGCGAGGGCAGCGAGGACGCGCTCGACGCCATGCCGGAGTCCATCGAGAGCGCCAGCCGAGAGCCACCCATCGACGCCCTTGGCAGGGGGCTGGCCCGCCTCAGCGCCGCGGCCTGGCGGGACGAGGCCAGCCCGCTCAGCTTCAAGGTCAGCAGCGCGAGCGGCACCGGGAGCCGCGTCACGGAGGACCCGGAGCCGTGCCAATAACGCATCCCGCTCATCCCTCCGTTTCCCCGCCTCGGCCACGAGCCGCGCCAGCCGCCGGGCCAGCCGCGCATTGACCTCGGCCTCGGCCCGCAGGTCACCCCCAACTCCACCAGCGCCAAGACCTCCCCCAGCCGACTGGGGGCCCATGTGCGCAGCCTGTCCTACATACCACCACCACAGTCGGTCGCGGCGAGGCACTCTGAGCCCCCAGGGATCGGGCTCCTCAGGCCCCTCAGCCGAGGCCGCAGCCTCGGCGTCAACGTCGGGGAAATCGTAGAGCCACGCATAGGCCCGTGCGAAGCGGGCCGCGAGGGTGCCGCGTTCGCGGGCGAGGGCGGCAAGGGCGCCAAGCCGGCGACGGCAGAGGGCGCCCCGGGCAGCGGCGTTGATGCGGACGGAAGCGGCACGCTGGGCCCGGGACGCGCCAGCAGCAAGCTTGGGGGCGAGCTCGGCGGCCAGGGCCTCAGCCTCCTCAGCCTCTTTGGCCAGTTGCGCGGCGCGGACCGCCGCCGCCGCCGCGAGCGCTGCCGCCTCGGCCGCCTGAGCCCGGGCCACCACTTCCCGGTCCGCGTCCGAGAGGCCATTGGCGGCCGCACCCCTGGTGGTGCCACCCTTGCCCTTGCCCAACCCAGGCTCGGAGCTGACTGCAATTGACTTTTGGCTGCCACTAAGGGCCGCCGTGGTGGCCGGGGTGCCAGCCGTTGTCGTCGGCGTTTTGCCGCCCATGTTGCTCTTGCCAGAAGCGACACCAGATGGCGCCTCAGCACTCCCTTCCGCGGCCATCTCGCGGCGACGCCTCCGGTCGCGCATAACGCCACGGACGACACGGTCGATGCGGCGATGCGAGTAGCCCCGCCAAGCGGCGGCGACGCGACTGGCAGCCTCGGCGCGGAAACGCTCCCGCATCACGAGCCAAATCGCCTCGCGGTGGCGGACGTGGCACCGCCACCCGATGGCGATACGTAGGGCAGCGCGCTCGCGGTCGTCGAGGGGGGCGAGAAGGGGCACAGGCTCCGGCTGGGCGGGGCCGGCGCCGCCGCCGTCGGCAGAGACCTCTGGAGCAGGGCCCGCATGGGGCAGGCCGGCCAGCGGGTCCCGGTCGCGCAGGCCAGCCAGGGCCGCAACCGCTGCTCCGGCCTCGGTCGTGCCCGCCGCCCCGACGGGCCGCGTCCCGCCCCGCGCGTCAGCAGGGTCGGTCGAGTCGGGACTGGGGCCCAACATCCGAGACCCCACCTTCTTTGGCTTGGGCTTCGTGGGCAGAGTGTCTGCGGCGGACGCTTCGGCCATGGCCGACGTCGCCCTCCTCTCGGCTTCGGCAGCCGCGGCGGCCTCGGCCTCGGCCTCCCGGTCGGCTGCCTCGCGAATGGCCAGACCCGCTGCCAGCTCTGCCTCGGCCCTCTTCCGCTGCTCCTCCCTCTGCACTGCCGCTGCTGCCGCCACCTGGGCCTTGTGGTCGAGAGCCGCCTTCTCCTTGGCCGCCTTTTCCTTCTTTAGCGCGGCGGCAGCCTCGTTGGCCTCGCGCTTTTCTTTTTCGAGTTTCGCGGCGGCCTCCTTTTCCTCGCGGTCGGCGCGCTCTCGCTCAGCCCTCACCGCCGCGGCCTTGGCCTCTTCGGCCGCGGCACGCTCTGCCGCGGCGGCCTTCTCCGCACGGCGACTCTCCTTCTTCTCGGCCTCGGCACGCTCAGCAGCTGCGGCGGAGACGCCATCATCGGCGGCGACTGAGGTCATCGTCGACTTGCCGCCTGTTGGCGTCTTGGCGTCGCGCAGGGCCCCCGGGTCGAGCGCCCCCTCCCCCTCTGGAGCTGCCACCGGCACTGCCTGCCCCGCCGCCAGGGGGTCGGCCCACCAAATAGAGTCAGAACCCACCCCCGTCCGCGCCACCCCCTTGGGCGCAGGGCCCCAAAAGGGAAGGGCCATGCCCCGCTCACGGCGCTCGCGCGTCGAGTCTCTGTCGCGGCGCTGAGTCGTCTCGTCAACCAAAGCCTCCGCCCGGAGCCGTGCCCGGCCGTCGGCCAGCAGAGTGCGCAGCAGTCCATCTAGAGGGTGCTCGTAGGTGGTTCCCCCCCGCTCAGCGTGCTGCCGCGCCGCCCGCGCCGCCCGCACTGCCGGCTCCGAAGGCACCGGCGGCGGAGACGCCGCCGCCCGCGCCACAGGTTCGCCCAGGGCACCTCGGCACGCTTTCGCCTCGTCCAGCATCCATCGTGCTGCCGCCCGTGCCTGCGCCTCGGTCGCGTCGGCCACGCTCGCCGCCATCGCATTTGGTCGGCAGTGGTAGTAGGGACGGCCGCTGGCGTCGACGTACTCGGTCCATCCGTCAGGCAAGGGCAGGGCCTCCGCGAGCAGGGCGACCCACGCTAGCGCTCTGTCAGAGAGCCCCGAGTCGCGTTCGGTGCTGTCAAGCCCTAGGTACTCGGCCATCTCGGCCACCTGCGGGGGCTCCACGGGCCCGCGGGCGTCGCGACCGGGCCGGCGCGGGCCCCGCTGGGCAACGCACCGCAGGAGCCACTGAGCGGCGTCCGGCCCACCCGGCCAGCACCGGGGAGCAGCGGCGGCGACGCCCCTCAGAACGTCGCGGAGGACGCCAGCGAGAGGCTCACTGCGGGCGGCGAGCTCGGCGGAGGCGCGAAAAGGGCGTGCGAGGGGATGCTGCCAGCTCGTCTCTCCGGCGGGGAGCTCAAAGTAGCGCGCGCCCGAGGGGTCGCGGTGGTGGCGGGCGCCAGCCGGGAGTGGGGCCGAGGCAAGGAGCCTGGCCAACCATCCGAGGCGGCACCACGCCGCGACCCGCAGGCGGGAGCTCGTGTCGCTTGGGTTCACGTCTGTAGGTTCCAGCGACAAGCCTGGGGGGAGGGAGGGAAGAGGGAGGGGGGGTCGGGGCGGCGCGCAAGGGGCCACGCGGCGGCACCAGGGCGAGGCCACCGGGCAGAGCTCGGACTTCGCTGGAGAAATCCGGCTCGCCCCGCACACGTCTGCGCCGTCGACTCGCCGAGCTGGTTGGCGCACTGCAGCACGTCGCGGTGGACGAGAGCCCCCGACTGAGTCGAGGGACGGCTGTTCCGAGACGAGGGTCCAGCCCCGTCGTCCCCCCCCCCAGCGCCTTCGGCGTTGGCCCAACCCCATGATGCCGCGCCCACAATGGGTGACGCGGCTGACATGGTTCGGTCAGGCCTGGACGGGCCGCGGGGGGCGGAAGCGGCACCGCTTTCGCCTTCTCCGCCCAGGCCCCTGAGGCGCGCCACGGCCTCCTCCAGGCGCTCCGCGGAACAGCCCCCCGGGGAACTTTGTGACTCGTGGTGGCCTTTGTGACCCCTTGACCCCCCTATCAGTCCCAGACACGCCTCTGGAGCTCAACGGGCTCGGCGCTTGCTCAAGGTCGATGGCGGAGTCAGTGTTTTTTTAAGGACGCGCTGACGACGCTTCCTCGAGCCGATTCTTGAGCAGTCTCCAGTGCCTAGGAGGGGAACGAGGTCGATGATGCAGCGAGCTCGCTTGAAGCTCGCTCAGAGCTCGATATGGTGCGTCGCCAGGAGGCAAGGGTCCATGGGACGCCGCCGCCATGTCGCGCCATCGCGGCGGCGGCCGACGCAGCTCCCCGAGGTCTCTGTCTCGGACTCAGCCGAATCGGTCGAGATAAGCCTGGTCGTCGGGATTGGCGAGTCGGACAGGACGCCGCGGAGACGCGACGTCACGCATTTATCTATCGGCCGCTGAAATGGGGCCGCCATGGCAACTGATCATTGCCTGCAACCGATCCAGACCCCCCCCCCCCCCCCACACCGGCGCCGCACCACAGCTGCGTCGCTGTCCTCACCGACGACGGCCCTGTGATTGTCGCCGACGACGACGGCCGTCCGACGGTCCCAAGCGTGGTGGCGCTCGACCCGAACGACCCAGACGGGCCCCTCCTCGTCGGACGCGCCGCTGCTGCTGCCGCCGCCGCTCGCCCCGCCAGCTCCGCTGGAAGCTTCAAGCGCCTCATCGGCCTGTCATTATCCGAGGTCGACGCCGCGACGCTCCGCGGCCTCGCTGCGCGCATCGACGGGGAGGGGCCGGAGGGGACGGTGCGGCTCTCGCTGTTGAGGTCGGCGATATCAGGGTCGACGTCGGCCGCCGAGGACGAGCCCGACGCACCACCCCCGACCCCCCCTTCCCCCCGCCTGGTCGACCCCGAGGAGGCCTCCGCCGCCGTTGTCTCGGCTTTGCTTGATCGCGTTGCCGTCGCCACCGGTGGAGTCCGCCCCGCCCGCGCCGTTGTCGGCGTCCCGGCCCACTTTTCCAAGCGGAGACGGGACGCCACCCTGCGCGCCGCCACAAGGGCAGGCCTCGCCGCCTGCCGCCTCATCCACGAGCCCGTTGCCGCCGCCCTGGCCCACTCGGGGGCCCTCCTCGTCGACGACGGCGATGACGACGACGGCAACGGGGGCAGAACCATCCTCGTCCTCGACCTGGGTGGAGGCACGTACGACGTCGCTCTTCTTGAGGTGGGCGGGGGAGTGGCCGAGGTGCTGGCTTGCGCCGGGGACCCAACCTTAGGGGGAGATGACTGGGACGACCGGGTGGCGGCGTTGCTGCTCGAGGGGGCGGGAGTGGCGGTGCCGCGGGGGGTGTTGCCACGCCTTTCGGGGCGGGGGGCGGGTGGGGGGATGTACGGGGACGACGGAGACGAGGGCGGGTGGAGCGGGGACCGGCTGCCCCAGGGGCACCCGCTACGCGACGCGCGCTTCCGGGCCGGCCTTCGCGCCGCCGCCGAGGCCGCGCGCGTGGGTCTGACTACGCGAGACAAGGTCGTCGCCGCCGTTCCCGTGCCGGGCCGGCCTGGCCCGCCCATCCGGGTGATGCTGACGAGAGCAAGGGTCGAGGCCGCGTGCGCCGACCTCTATCGGAGGATGCGGGCCCCGCTCGATCAGTGCGCTTGGCAGGCGGGGATCGACCTTGGCTCGTCTCTGCTTGAGGGCGAGGCTATTGCCGGCGGGGGCGTACGTCGAGACGTGCGGGGGGCGGGGCGGGGGCCGGGTGGGGGGGAGGGACTCGCGGGGGGGATGTCGGGGCCCCTCAAGCGCGAGGAGCAGAAGAGGCGCTCAAAGAAGGAGAGGGGCTTCAGGGGGGGAGAGGGAAGGCGCCGCGCTGTGTCCCAGGTCCTGCTGATCGGCGGCGCCACGCGCATGCCCGCCGTGGCGCGCTTCGTCGAGACCATGACGGGAGTTGCGCCCCTTCCCTGGGGCAACGACGCCGAGGGGAGGAAGGGCGCCCCCGACCCCGACCTCGCTGTCGCCCTCGGCGCGTGCGTGCAGGCGGGCCGACTGGGAGGAGAACTAGAGGATGTCGAGGTGTTCGAGCCATGGCGCGCCGCTCTGTTGCGGGCTCTGGCTGCAGGGGCAGTGGTTGGCGACGGGAACGATGACGACGACGAGGGGTGGGACTTCGAGGCCGAGTGAGGGAGGGCCGGCACGGCCAACGGCTTCTGGCGTGGGGTCGAGAGCTTCCCTCACCCCCTCAATAGCCCTCAACGCCCGACATCTTGGTAACCCCCTCCGCGCCGCCCACGGTGTTGGCCGGCGCGGCGGCATTGCCGCCTTCAGCAGGAGAAGCAGCTGGTGTGTCCTGGGCGCCCGGCAGGAAAGGCGGCCGCTGGTCGAGCAGCAGCGCCCAGTCGACGCTCCGGAACCAAGGGTGGGCCTTGATCTCGTCAGCCCCGTGCGCCGCCCCCAGCCGTCCCGATGGCTCCTTCACCAGCAACCGCGCGATGAGATCCTTGGCCTGCTTGCTCACCTTGGGAGAATTTGGAAACACCAGGGGCTGCCCCACAATGTTGTCAAACGTGTCATCCCGTCTGGCGCCACGAAAAGGCGACTCACCGTATAGGAGCTCGAATATGAGGATGCCAAGGGACCACCAGTCGGCCGGGGCGGCGTGACCACTGCCCGTGACGATTTCGGGGGGCAAATACTCTTCGGTGCCAACAAACGAGTTCGCGCGGGCCTCGGGCTCGGCAACGACGACGATGTTGGGGACGTCTGACGGACCAAGGTCGGCCGAGCCATGGGCAGCAGAATGGGCAGCACTGACTGAGGGGGCATCGCCAACGGCAGGGCGGCCCGAGGGGCTTCCGGCGGCAGAAGCGCGGCGGGGACGGCCGTCGACTGGGGATCCAACGGACGCGCTCGACGCACCGCGGGCAGCAGCTGCAGCCTTGGCGGCGCCGCCGTCCATGGGCGTGTCGAGGGGTGTCGGAACTGGTGCCGCCGACGGTGCGGCAGCGGCAGCAGCAGTGGGCGGCGACTTGGATGGCCGCGGCGCCCGGGGCGCCCGTTGCGCGGGCGCGGCCGACGCCCGGCGGGGCCGTCCCTTCTTCCCCGTCCCATCGGCAAGGGCCGCGGCGCGGCTCGCGGCGCCCGCGCACGCCCGCTCGGCATGCGAGGTGCTTGTGCTCGCCGCCCCTGCCGCCCGGTGGAGGTGCGCGTCGGCCGGCACGGGTGCTGGCACCGCCACAGGCGTCCCCGCTCCCACCCGCCGCGTCCCCAGCGTCACCACCCGCGGCTTCAGAGTCGTCTTGCTGTAGCTCAGATCGAAATCCGTCAGCCTCAAGTGACCGGACGAGTGAACCAGAATGTTTTCTGGCTTGAGGTCCCGATATATGTGCCCTCTCAGGTGAATGTACTGGAGAGCCACCAATACCTCGGACACGTAGAACAAGGCGTGCTCTTCCCGCAGCATACCGCCAGGCTGGGCCTTGAGCAATCCATAGAGCTCGCCACCCGTGCACAAATCCATGAGAAAGTGGAGGTGAGTGGGCGACTCCAACGTCGCATGGAGGCAGGCCACGAGCGGGTGGTCGACCTCGCGCAGGATGCTATGCTCGACTAGCACGCGGGCCACTTTGTTCCGCTGGAGCATCTCCCGCTTGTTGAGCGTCTTAAGGGCGAACTGGTGGGGAGTGCCGATAAGGCGCACCAACTCAACAAGACCGACGTCACCCGTTCCGAGCTGCTTGATCTTTTCGAAATGGGTGAGCTGGAGCCCGCCCGGCGTAGCATCGTGGACAGCGTGCAGAGCCTGGTCAGCCGGCCCGAGCCCACGGTGAGGCTTGCGCGGCACAGGACCCTTGACCACAGCAGCCCATGGGTCGGCCGTGCCCCAACCCTGCGCAACGTCACCAACGGCGCTCTGGAGGGCCTCGCGCTGGGCCCTGGCCTCTGCCAGGCGCCGCTCGGCTTCGGCAGCCGCTTGCGGGTCTGTCACATCCACCTGCACACCCATGTAGAAGCGCACCGTACCGTCAACGTCCTTGATGGGCGCCAGCGTAAACATGTTCCAAAAGGGCCTGCCGTCCTTCTTGTAGTTTAACAGCTTGACCGTGACCTCGTCGTCCTTGGCCAGGGCCTCGCGAATCTGTTGGACGGCCTTAGGGTCGGTGTCGGGCCCCTGGAGGAAACGGCAGTTGCGCCCAAGCACCTCTTCGCGGCCGTACCCCGTCAACCGGAGGAACTCGTCCGAGGCAAAGACAATGGGGCAGTCGGGGAGGTTGGGGTCGGCAATGACGAAGTTTTGCTGCACCCGTTCCACAGTGGTGGCAAGGTCCACCGCAACGCGAGGAAAGCGCTTGATCTTGACGCCTGCCGCGAGGCCTCCCGTCTCGTCCTCAGCAGCCTGGACCCCGTCGACGACCTCGCCCGTGATCTTTTGTCCGATTCCCGTGCGGAGTCGATCGTCATAGTGGACGAGAGACACGGCAGCGTTGCCACTCTTGTCCCCAGGCAACGCGCCCTCGGCCTGGCCTGCGGCGCCCTCACTCTGCCCCGTCACGTCGATCTGGACACCCACAAACTTGGACACGCGCCCATCAGCCGTCTTGATGGGCGTGATGGTGAGGAGGTTCCAGAAAGGAGACCCGTCCCGACGGTAGTTGAGCAGACGCACGCTGATGCCCTCGCCCTTGTCCACCGCGGCACGAATCTTGGCCCGGTCTGCAGGGTCCGTGCCCTCTCCCTGCAGGAAGCGACAATTACGACCCAAAATCTCCTCAGCAGTGTAGCCCGTCATGCTATAGAAAGACTCAGAGGCAAACACCAGTGGCATGTCGGGGAGGGTGGCGTCGGACACGACAAACGTGTGTCGGAGGCCGCCTAGGATGCTGGTGAGCTGCGACGCCTCGGCTGGGACCCTGGGGTCGTCCGAGGGTGGCGCCTCCAGCTGACCTGGCACGTCCATCTGCAAGGGTGAAGGTGGGGGGGGAGGGGGTGGACGACGGCATGCGCAAGTGGCGCGACACGGAAGGGGGGCGGCCAGGCGCCGCAACCCGTTGCCGCCAATGCGTCGCCGGCCCGACAGCCGGGGGGGGGCGCCTGGCGGCTGTCACCACCGCGACGCAGAAGGAGGGGGATTGAGGCCGAAACAAGGTGGGCTCGTCCGCCGCCGCGGGTCGGCGGACGACAGGAGCACTCAATCACGTCGCCGCCTTGGGTCGGCCTCATCGCCGAGACAGCCGCCACCCGGGCCGAGTCGCCGCAGTAGGGGGGGCAGAAATTCTCCGACTTTTGGGGCGGGCGAAACGGGGCCTCGATATCCCGGGCTCCCCCCCCCACCCCAACCCCTCGCACGCAGGCGGCGGCGTCGGCGGGCGATGCGCACGCCAGCCGGGGTCGTCTCTCAGAGCAAGAACGGCTCAGAGCGGAGCCTCGGACGGCCGAGCAGCGCCTCCGATCCCTTGGACAGGGAAGACACCGGCCGGTGGGTGGCTCCACGGGCCAATGGACCGTGGGGGCGCTACCTTACCCCATCACGTCGTCTCGACGCGACCCGGCCGGAGACTTCTCGGGAATCGGAATCTCCGTGAACGCTACGGGGCCGCCATCGACGCCCACCAAAGAGGCAAGACGACGAGCCAACGCGACGTCCCAGCCCACCCACCAGCGCAGAATGCGGCATCGGACGCGACGTTACCCATCGCGAGAAAGGCACACCCTCGAGCGCTCCCCGCGCTCGCACTCGCCGATACGATGCCGGTGCGCCCATCCATGTTGCTCCCGCCCTTCCCAACTGGCTGCGCGAAACGAAGGGAGAGGGAAGGAGAACGGCCTTTCGGCGCTGGGTGCGCCCTTCTTGACCTTGCCCGACCCTCGTCGGTCGAGGTGGTAGAGACTCCGACCTAGCGTGCTGTGGGTCGACGCTTCGGGGGGTGGAGGATAGGCCGAACTCGACGACGGCCCCGGCCTCTCGTCCTCGTCGCAACCACGACGACGCCTCTGCTTCTGCCTCTGCCTCTGCCTCTGCCTCTGCCTCTGCCTCTGCCTCTGCCTCTCCTGGATATCGTCTACTGCTTCTTGCCCACGCCGCCCTTCGCCTTCAACGCTGATACGGCGGGCTTTTTGTTCTTGACCCCGGTGCCCGGCCAGTCTCCCGTCCGCCGGAACTCCCACTGCTCCGCCCCTCCCTTTTTCGTGTATCCCGCGCCCCCGGCCGCATCCTGAGCGTGCGACGTTAGCTCCCACTTGCCGCACTCGGCGCTCCCCGTCCATAATGCCATGTCGGCGGTGTCTGTGCTGCATAGCTGGATCATGTGACGGGCGAGAGATCCGCGCGCCCGCTTCCTATGAGAAAATATGAGAAAAGAGGGAATGGGGGGGTCGGCGGGTGGTAGTCTTGTAGCGCAATAGAGATCGAACCCCCCCTCGCCCACCAGGACTCGCACGTGGATCGCTGCCCCAACAAATTTGACCAACACCGCGCGCGGCCGCGTGCTCTCGTCGGCACAATCCGCGAGAGCCCGGTCACAGCACTTCCAATACTCGTCGGACGCAAGCTGGACGAGCACCGGGCGCACCTCCGGGTTGGTGCCCTGGGGGACCTGCGCGGACGCGGCCTCGTCGATCAGGGCCGAGAGGACGCCCGACGCCGCCCAATGATCTGGCAGGCTACCGTGGCCGGTAGCTAGTGGAGCACCGGCCACCTTGGTGCCCATTTCAAGCCGGTGGGGCTTAATGAGGTCGCACGGCCGGAGCGCCCCATAGAGACCCGACAGGATACGCAGGTGTGCCTGCGCCCAGGCGACCTGCTCAGCGTCGAGTGCATCGTCCTCTGCGTCGAAGCGGAGGCCAATGTAGCCGTCGCCGGCCATCAGGCACGCAGCTTGTCGCTCGTCCGCCTTGTTCCAGTTGCGATAGCGCGCCGCGTCCTTGGCGGCGATGGCAGCGCTGACGGAGAGGAGGGACTGAAGTTTGGCGGCGCCCAGGCCGGCCAGCGCCTTGGCGGTGGCGGTCGCCATGTCACCTGCAGGGAACATGAGATTGGGGTAGGGGAGTGGCACTGGGCCGGGCGGGCGGACCGACAACGCCGCTGCACAGGCCGCCCAAGGGCTGCACAGCCCGCCCGAGATTTGTTGCCGCAGAGCGCCCCCTAGCAGCAACAAATCTCCTCCCATCAGCAACAAACCCATGCCCTAACCCGCCAAAGTAGGGCGTCGTCGTCGGGAAGCGCGCATCGGCAGTCGTCCGCGCCGGCACGTCCCGTGCTGGGTCGTCCGTCATCCGCTTTGCCGGCGGGATACACAGGACGAGGCGCTGGGGCTGGAGGCTGCGGGCAACCTGGACCATCGGGGCGCCCCGGGTGGGGCGAGGGGGCGGCGGGAGCGGAGGGCAGGGGTCGAGAGAGAAGGGGGGCAAGCGAGGTCGAGCGCGGCGGATGTCGCTCTTCGCTCTTCGCCCTGGGACCTCTCTACCTCCGGGCCGCCCTCTGCGCCCGTTCAGCAGCGCGGAACTCGGGTCCCAGCGCGGCGCCAATGAGCCGGCGCGCCACTGTGTCAGACGTGGGACCGCGCATGGCTGGCGGAGCAAGGTCGGCCACCCCGACGCAGCCCGCGGCGCTACCAGCGACCTCGGTCGCCGGCGCGAGTCGCACGCCGAGCCAGGCGGGCCCCCCCGGCGGGGCCGCCCGCGCCGCAGCCACGGCCGTCGGGACAAACGTGGCGCCTGGAGCCAAAGTCTCCATCGTCGCTCCTGTCTGCCCCCCTGCCGCCGTCCGTCGGCGTGTCTTACATCGCGTCGACGCTCGTCCCGCCTCGAGCTTGGACGCAAAGGCGGCCAGAAAGAGGGGACAGGAGTCGTCGTCGCCGCCGCCACCCGGGACAGGCACGAGGCGCGGCGCTGCCACGGCGGGGGGGCCAGTCAAGAGGGGAGTCAACCACAAGTCGATCGCCTCAGCTGACGCGTTGCATGGCGCACCCAACACCGCGAGAACGTGCCCGCAGAGGGCGGAGTGGGTGGCGAGGGTCGCACCTGGTGGAGGACCGTCGGAGAAGGACGGTGACGACGACAACGGGCCCGCCGGCGGGACGACAGTGCAGGCGGCATCCTCAACATCGTCGGGGCCCAACGGCGACGGCGCGCCACGTCGGCGGTGGATAGCAGTGGAGAGGGCGGACGGCAGGGGCACGAGCGTAGCGGGGACGGGGGGTGAGGGTGGGTGGGAGAGAGCTGCGGTGAAGAGGGAGAACGATGAGTTATCATCAGAGTCGGCAGTCCAGGCGAAGTTGACGCCCTTGATGATGACAGCAGTCGGCCGAAACCCGCTCCGTCCCTGTCTCGCCCGTGGTCACGCCGGGCGGGGCCGGGCCTCGAGCCTGGGCGCCGAGCCCGCCTGACACACGGCCGGGCAGCGGGCCGGCGGGGGACGGTGATCCCCTCTCCCACGACAACCCGTCTCCGGCGCGGTCTCTACCCCCGCGATGTCCGCGCCGCCCCCCCGCCCCGTCACCTCCGGCCAAAAACGCCCTAAGCTCCCGAACCTTGGCCGCGCCGTCACGGTCGGGGCCGCGACGAGGAGCGATCGCGTGAGGCTCGGGCGCCGGGGCGGCGGGCGCAGGGCTGCGCAGCGGTAGCTGCAACGGCGCCCGACCCTTCTCACGCCTTCGTGGCTCCGGGGCGGGAATCGGCCCGGTTGCCGCCTCCTCCTCTTCCACCAAGTCCGCCCACAGGAGGACGGGTGGCGGGGGGGAGGGAGATCGAGTGGTGCCCGCGGGGCCGGCGGCGGGCGAGGGCGAAGCCACTGCCGACGTCGAGACCGCACTGATGTCAGCCTCGGGCAGCGGGGCGGGTGTCTCGGGCGGCGTCGCCGCCGGCGGACATCTCCGCGGCGGGTCCGGCGTCTCTGGGGGGGTTCTCGTGCCCGCAACTCCCATGCGAGACATCGCAGCTACCAGCTCATCCGAAATCTCTCCTGATTGCCGCATGAGGGCAGCAGGAGAGCCAAGGAGGGCTGAGAGCTCAGTTGCCCGGCCGCTGTCTCGCGCAGACGGTACGCCCGCGGACGGCGGGCGCCGGTCCGCTTGCGTGTCTCCCCTTCCCCGCTCCTCCTTTCGTTTCCTCGTGGCAGTGGTGGGGTGGAAGGGGGCAGTGAAGGACGCCGACGCCTCGAACGCCCCCTCCGTGGATTCAGTTCGGGCCTTCCCCGCACCGTCACCCGCACCCGAGTAAGTTGCCGACGTCGTCGCCGCGCCCAGCTCACGAGAGCGCCCGAAAAAGGCTCACAGAATCCGCAGCCAGCCAGCCCCGGCCGGCCGTCCCTTGGGCGAGCGGCATGGTGTGGCATCCCTCTCCTCGCACACGCTCGCCGCCGGACCCCACCCGCGCCGCCTGACATCGCGCCGCGCGCCGCGCCGCGAGCGCCGCCGCTCATCTTGCCCGAGACCCTTCGCTTTCCTCCCTCTCTGCTCAGGTTTCCACCATCGTCGTGATGCCGCCCGCGCCGGTTCCGACCTATCTCCGTTGGATGCACCGCGAGCCCACCGTGTTCTGGACCCTGACCGTCGGCGCTGCGGGCGAGTGGCGGTCGAGAGGGTGCCGGCGCCGCGCTTGCCGCCGCTGCGCTCGCCTTAGCGCTCGCCCGCCTCGTGACCCGCATCCCTGGGCCTCAACGTTCCCGCCCCCCCCCCCCGTCCTCCGCCCCTCAGTCACGGCAGTCGCGGCCGCCCGCGACGTCTTCGGGTGGCACGCCCCGCGGCAGCACCCCGCGTCGGCGTGGCCCGTGCTACGCTCGTAATTGTGTAGTGATGGGGGTCGAGAAAACGGCGGGCCTTGAATTCGGGCACACCGGCATCATTCCCTCTACGTCGTGATGGTCACTGCCCCGGTGTCGCGCAGAGCCACCACCCGGTCCACCAGCCCCTGAAGAGTGGCGTCGTCGATGCGCTGACGAGTCAAGGTCGTACAGTAGGCCCGAGCCTGGGCCGCCGTCTCGGGGACGAGCGTCTCGAACACGGCCGCTTCTTCGTCGCTCAGTCCAGCGTTGCGCAGCGCGTCCTGCACCTGTTGATGGAGGGTGGTAGAGGGTGGGAGGGGGGTCGATGCTAGCGCGTCGGCCCAGCGGCGCCTGCCCGAAACGGCGACGGCCTCGGCGGCGACCTGGTCCCCGAATCCGACAGAATTTTCGACGCTTTTTCGTGGTTCCCGGGACTCTGATGCCGTGTCGAGTCCTCTGGGTAGCCAATAATAAGCAGAATATGGCGCGGAAAACGTGCCTGGCAACCCGCGTCTCGGCTGGCCGGCGCAAAGGCACTCCCCGCCGCACGCCTTGCTCGCCTCCTTGAGCACCTCTTGGTCTTTAAACTCGACGATATCCTTGAGGTACAGAAGCGCTCGCTGAAACTGAGGGCCGGGCACCCAGTCGGCCCCCTCCGCCCGGCGGCGCTCGTCGGCGTGGTCGAGCACCATCACGAGGGCACTGCTGGCGCCGAGCGGGATCGCGTCCTTGATCTGCTCGTCCGGCTCGGCGGGCGGCTGGGGGGCGGCTTGGCTCAGGGGGCCGTGGGGAGGAGGGCGCGCCGCCCCGGCCATGATGATAACGGGAAATGTGTCCGCCGGCGGGGGGGAAGAAAAGGACGTCGAGGTCGAGGCGGGGGCGGCAGAGGCAGGGGCGCAATCCGACGTTGCTGCTGGCTGCCACTCGCGGTAGTGAACGGAGACGAGTACGCGAACGGAATAAGGGCAGAGCGAGAGACCCTCTTGCCTCCTCCGTGACCACGCCTTTCGCCGTCGTCGGCCGCGGCCTCGTCCGCGCTGCCGCCGCCGCCGCCGCCGCCGCCCGCGCTGTCGCCGTCCGACCCATGCCCCCCCCCGACACTCCCGTGTGGCGCGCCGCCTTACGGCAGGCCCTCCAAGCCCCCGCGAATCGCAAACACATGCCATACGCCAAGTACGTTCAGCTGGCGACCGTCACTAAGGTCAACGGGGCCTCAGGCCGCGTTGAGCCGGCGTGCCGCACCGTCGTGTTTCGAGGGCACCTGGACCGGTTTCTGCCGGGGAATCAGCGGGACGACGAAGAGGGATCAGGCGCGTTTGCCCCATCGACCCCTTCGCCCCACGCCCTGGTGTTTGTCACCGACGCGCGGAGTGGAAAGGCGGCCGACGCGGCAGCAGGGGCGGGGTCGCCCGAGGGCGAGTGCGTCGCCGAAGTGTGCTGGTACTTCCCTGGGTCGCGGGAGCAATTCCGCCTAAGGGGCACGTTCGCCGTGTGGAGGGAAGGAGAGAAGGGCGATAAGACCGACCCTATGGGGTGGGCACGCCGAGCAGCGTGGGCCGCCCTGTCTCCGGGGGCACGTGAACAGTTCTGGTGGCCCGATCCGGGGTTCCCACGGGGCGGGCAAGTCGGGGGTGGGGGGAAGAGGCGCCGAGGCGCCATGCTGCGCGACGCCGCTCTAGGCCCGACCGATCGTCTTTTTCCGACCCGCATGTTTCCCCCCGGGGATCACGAGGCCCCCCTCCTCCCGCACGAGGGTCCCTGGGTCGTCGCCGGGGCCGGGGCCGAGTCGGGCGGCAACGTCGACCGTACCGGCATGACAGCGGGGACGGGTGTGGGGGGCGATGCTGATGGGGCCATCCCCCCCCCCCCCCCCCCCCCCCCCCCCCTCTCCCCCGGGGCTCCCCCC
>Ga0181573_10001387_pt1 | contig 24003 bp, 12 predicted proteins | sample 101ome_25_FD_148643 | JGI IMG/M metagenome (GOLD analysis project Ga0181573, IMG submission 148643) | Coastal salt marsh microbial communities from the Groves Creek Marsh, Skidaway Island, Georgia - 101409BT metaG (spades assembly) | ecosystem: Environmental > Aquatic > Marine > Intertidal zone...
CTTCGGCTTCGGCCGCGACGTCGAACGTCGTTTCGGGTCCGAGGTTGCCGCCGCAGTTGGACACCGCCGCGCAGTGCAGAGGGGTGCGTCCGTTGACGTCGCGGGCTTCGGCGTTCGCGCCGCCGTCCAGTAACGCCACGACCGCGGACGTTTTCCCCTTAGCCGCCGCGTGATGGAGAGGCGTCTGGGCCAAAAAATCCCCTTGGTCCGGGTGCTCGCCTCGCTCCAGGCGCCGGGCGATGGCGCGCGCGTCGCCCATCGCCGCGGCGTCGTGCATCGTCTTACCTCGCGTCCCTCCCGCGGCGAGCTCGCACCTGCCGTTGACCCAGTACCGACGCCCGGCACCGTGTGCGCCAGCGATGGCGTCGGAGCCCGGCGCGGCTCGAGCTTCGCGCTCCCACGCCCTCTCAACAGCGCGTCGCCTGTTGAACTCGGCGAAAGGCGCGAGATCCTCGGGGGTGGGGCGCGGGTTACGCATGTGCGGCACCATCACGTCGAGGGTGTCGCGCTCGGCGCGATGCGGCGGCCGCGGGGGGGGCTGGGGCGGCGCGGGCACCCGCGCGCCCCCGAGATCGCGCCTCGCGATGTCCACTCGCAACCTGCCCGGCCGAGGACCCTCGCCGCACTCGTCGTCCCTCGACGGGCACGAGCACAGCGCCGGCGCCCGGCCGCATCCGTCGCACGGACGAACCGGCATCGCGGAGCTCGGGCTTTCGCCCACGGGGCTGTGGCGTCGGGTCGGTCCCGCGCGACCGTTTAAACGGTCGGCTTTTCCCAGACAGGAAGTCTGAAAAGTTTTGGCGGACGCGTCCCATCTTCTTTCAGCTTCTCCTCCACAGAGATCGGTTCCAGAGAGATCGGCGTCGCGCTCCTCGTCGCGCACTCGGGCGTTCTTCGTGCCTTCGGATCGCGCGGCAGCGTCGTTCCCTGAACCCCTCCACGATGGCGACGCGTTCGGTCGCCGCGCGATGCCTCGCGTTCGTGCTCCTGCTCGCCCTCACGGCGGTCGCGTCGGCTGCGGACTATTACAAGACCCTGGGCCTGAATCGCGGGGCGTCGGACGACCAGATCAAGCGCGCCTACCGCAAGCTGGCTCTGAAGTATCACCCCGATAAGAACCCCGGGAATCAAGAGGCGGCGAGCAAGTTCGCGGACATCGGCAACGCGTACGAGGTGCTGAGCGACGCGGAGAAGCGACAGATCTACGATCGCCACGGCGAGGAGGGCGTGAAGCAGCACGCGCAGCAGGGCGGACACGGCGGCGGCGGCGGCTTCGGCGGGGGCGACATCTTCTCCCAGTTCTTCGGCGGCGGCTTCGGCGGCTTCGGCGGCGGGCCTCAGGAACCCGAGACGCCGAAGGGCGACTCGGTCGTCATCGATCTCGACGTGTCCATTCGAGACCTCTACCTCGGCCGCGTGATCCGCGTGGCGCGCGATAAGAGCGTGATCAAGCCCGCCAAGGGCACGCGGCGATGCAACTGCAAGCAGCGCATGGTGACGAGACAGATCGGTCCCGGGATGTACCAGCAGTACGCCAAGGAGGAGTGCGAGGAATGCCCCAACGTGCGGCTCGGGAGGGAGACCGAGACAATCGCGATTGAGATCGACCCCGGCGCGCCGGACGGGCACGAGATGCTATTCTTCGAGGAGGGCGAGCCGATGGTGGACGGTGAGCCCGGCGACCTCACCGTTCGCGTCAGAACGGCCAAGGACGACCGCTTCGAGAGGCGCGGGAACGATCTGCGCATGACCTTCCGCGTCGATCTCGTCGAGGCGCTCGCGGGGTTCGACAAAGCCTTCAAGCACTTTGACGGACGCGAGGTGCGGCTGAAGCGAGACGGAATCACCACCCCGGGGCTCGTGGAGACGATCGCAGGGGAGGGCATGCCCGTGCACAATCAGCACAAAAAGTTTGGGAACCTCGTCGTGACGTACGAGGTGGACTTTCCCAAGAAGCTCACGGAGAAGCAAAAGGGAGACATCAAGAAGCTCTTCGCGGGTACGTTCTGATCCGTCGGCGAGAGAGGAGGGAGGGGTAGAGCGGAAATCGCCGGAAATCGCCGGAAATCGCCGTTTCGCAGCGCCGGCGAGGAACGATGACATCCTTTCACCTTCCGTCGTCGCGAGAGCGACGTCGATATTCTTAAACAAACCGTACGCCGGAATTTTCATTCAACTCGCCCCGTCGCGATCCCCCTCCTGGAGGGTGAACAGCGGGGTGAGGTAGCGCTCGTCGATCGTCCTCGCGTGTTCCATGTAGTCCACGTCCTCCGCCCCGACCCCCGCGACCGCCCCCGAGACACCCGCGAGGTTCCCCCGGCTTCCGCCCGCCGCGATCCGATTGCCCCCATTTCGTACCCGAGTCCCGCCGTCTGACCTCCCCGACGTCACGAGCGCTCGCGTCCCGGCCTCAACATCGTCGTCGTCGTCGTCGTCGTCGTCCGAACTCGATCGATCGTCGTCCGCGCATCGATCGCCGGAAGATCCCGGAAGAGCGGCGCTCGCCGACGCCGACTCACTTCGCGACCCCGTCCTCGACGGCGGCGACGGTGAAACGATCGATCCAACCCTTCCCTGGCCGCGTTTCTCGCCGGGGCCGGGCCGCGTTCTCATCTCGATCCCGAGCCAGCCGAGCGCTCTGGTGGTCAACCCGCCCACGACGAGCGTGGTGAAGACGACGGCGCCGAGGACCCCCGTGAGGATGGCTCGGCCGTCGTCGCCCCGCGTCGCCGCCGCTTCCAACGCCAACGCGAAGGCCATGGCGCCGCGCAAGCCGCTGAACCAGAGCATCCTCGCGTGGTTCCGCGGCATCGGGCCTCCGCTGTGGAAGACGGAGATGAGCGAGCGCTCCACGGCGGACGCCACCGCGGCGCGCGCGGGGGCGGGGATGCATCGAAGAGAGAAGACGCCCGAAAAAAACGTTTGTTGGTCGCGATCACCCGCGACGTGCACCGCGGGGGTCGGAGCGTTCGCGCCAACCTCGGCGCGCGCGCGTCGCGCCGCCAGTTCGGTCCCCGTGTGCGCGTTGATCAAAGAGACGCCCGGGAAGACGGCGACGTACCGCGACGCGAAGCACATCGCGACGGCCCACACCGCGGTGCTGAAGTACTTTGGAAGCGCGAGAAACACCGACGCTCCGATGTATATGAACACGAACGTCTCGCTGAGCTGCGCCATCAGCCCGAACGCGCCCATCGTGAGCGCCCGACCCCCGGCGCTCAGGTTACGCCTCGTGTAGTGTCCCATGACTATGCCGCAGAAGAGGATGGAGACGATGCCCACGAGTTCAAACGCCTCCGCGGCCATGTACGCGATCCACGGAAAAAGCGCCACCACCGAAGCCTCGAGCACGGCGCCTCGAACCGCCTCTTCCGGGTCGCCCATTCCGACGGAGGAGGACGCCTTCTCGTCCCTCTCGCCCTTTTCGTCCCTCGCGCCGGAACGTCCCGAGTTTTTGTGCCCGTCCCCGCCGCCGCTCAGATTAAACCTCTTGAAGAACAGCGCCGACGCCAGACCGGTCCCGACGCCGATGGCGGTGCTCCCGACGAACACGCTCGCGAACGTGCCCCCGACCCGCGCCAGCGCCGACGCCGAAAACGTCTCGCCCATCCCGGAAAACGCTCGGTATAAGACCACGGCGACGGCGTCGTTGAGCACGGATTCGCCGAACACCACCGCGAAGAGGTTTTCCTCCACGCCCAGGTCGGTGAATATCGCGAGGACGCTCACCGGATCCGTGGCGCCGATGATGCTGCCGAACATCATGGCGTTCGAAAACTTGAACGAGTGCGACACCCCCACCGCGCCGAGCGCGAACATGCCGAGACCGAACGACGCCGCTCCGAGCAGAGTGCCCGGAAAGGCGAAATAGGCGATCTTGCCGAGGTTTCGAAAGAACGCCTCGCCGTTGAGGGCGTACCCGGACTCGAATATGATGGGCGGCAGGAGGAAGAGGAAGAAGAACTCGGTGTCGAACACGAGGTAGTCGCCGTAGCGCACGAGCCAGTCCTCTAAACCCAGCGTACCTCTCGACGCCTGCGCTAGGAGCGCGACGCCGCCGGCGATGCCCAGCAGCAGCGCGGCGCCCGCCTGGTGGAGCCACGTCACGCCGCGGGATTTGAGCCACGAGCCTAGCAGGATGGTGGCGCCGAGGACGCACAGCAGGAGCATGATGCTGAGGCTCGCCACGGACTCCTCCTCCCCCGTCGCCGTCTTGGACGCGATTATCAGATCCGTGGCTCCCTCCACTCCCGTCTTGTCGGGAGCCGGCGGGGCGTACATGATGCCCCAGTCCGTGGCCTTCTCCCAGTCCTCCATCGCGCCCGCGTGCGACGGCGCGGAGGATTCGGCCGGATCCCCGCCCGCCGACGCCGCGCGGTCGTCGTGGCTCCGAACGAGCCAGTCTCGCATCCCCGCCAACTCGTCGTTGGAGAACGGGGCACCCGGGTCGACGTGTATCCCGCGGAAGGTCCACCAGTAGTCGCGCGTGCGGTTGTGGCCGGGTTCGAGCGCGGTGGAGCCCCAGCACCTGGCGCCGCCGCCCGTGGCGACCGGCTGACCCGCGGGCGGACGCACCTCCCCGCTCATACGAGATGCCGCCCCCGCTGTCACCGACGAATGAATGCGATGAAAACCGAGGCAGACAGACGTCTGGATTCCTTTCGTGTTTGGACCCAGCCTGAACTAACGTTTAGGGTATGGGTTCGAACGCAGGACCAAAGCCAACACGGCTCCGGTGGCCGACCCTTTTAAACCAGCGCGTAGTCGCCGTCGAAAGCTAGGAGTGGGTCAAGATGGTGCGTGCGCGATCCTTCCATCCCCGTCGCCCGCGTCCGCGCGTCGCGCGCGCGGTGCCGTCGCGCGAGTCTCGCGCGGACGCCGCCGGGCCGCGAACCATGGATGGTTCCGGGTTTTATTTTTCTAGGGTTCACAAGCCGCAGAATGGCGCGGAGACGCGCCGGAAGGGAGCCGCGAGGCGAGCACGACGCGGGTGGATCTTCCGGGATACTCGCCTATCGTCCTCCGGCGTCCATGCCGGTCCGATATCCGCGACGATGCGTCCCGCGTCGTCGTCGCGCATCCTCGCGCGGTCTTAGGGTTCGCGGTGCCGCGAGGTCGCCATCGGCTCTCACGGCCCGACGGACGGGGCATCTCATCTCGATGTGTTTTCGCCTCGCGCGCGCTCGAACCGTCACCTGACCTTCGTTCGTCCCTCACTTCTATTCCGTCAACAGCCCAAGCAGATGCTCGAGATCAAGGAGTTCCTCATCACCGCCAGGCGCAAGGACGCCAAGAGCGTGAAGATCAAGAAGGTTGGCACCAAGACCAAGTTCAAGGTTCGCTGCTCCAAGTACCTCTACACCCTGGTGGTTGACGACGTCAACAAGGCGAACAAGCTCAAGCAGTCCCTGCCCCCCGCCCTCGCCCAGGAGAACATCTAAACGTTGACGCACGTCGGCGGCGATGTTCTCTCGGGTGGTTGACGGGTTGGGAGCCGGTGTTGGGAGCCGGGCCGGAGGGTGGAGCGTGACGACGGCGGGGTGGGGTTCTGAATGGTTCGGCACAGCTGGCGACCGACGGGGTTAGACCCCTCGGTTCGTCGCCGGTCGCCGTTCGAACCGGGACGCGGGTTCCGTTCCTTCGGACGTTCTCTTGGAGGGTGTTTGCGTTGTAATCTGACCACGATTGCAACGATGTCTTTCGTTCTCGCCGGGAGTTTCCCACTCCTTTCCCAGACTTTCCACCACGGCCTCTGCCTGTGTGCCATCATTCTCGCACATTCTCGTTGTTTCCCCACACGACGGTTGTCGATTGTTTCACAGTGGGATGAAGTACGCCGCTGGTGACGTGTACCACGCCCTTCGGGGTAAGGTGGTGGAGACCACGAAGCAGGGCGAGGGATGGAGGCAGGCGGAGCAGTTCGAGGCGACGCAGCGCGCCAAGATGGGCGAAGGGGGCGAGCGGCGCGACAGGGACGCGAACGGCAAGATCCTCAGCGGCGCGCAGCAGCGCAACCTGAAAAACTCGGAGGGCACGGTGGACTGGCGGTCCAAGTTCAGCGCGGACGAGCGGTACTCGCACGTGGACTTCGGCGTCGCCAAGAGACGGAGGGACGAGAGCGTCGACATCGACAAGATCGCCGCGGCCGCCAAGGCTTTCGCCGCGCAAAAGACCGCGGGATCCGACGCGGGATCGAGCTTGGGCGTCGGGGCGACCGAGGCGGGCGGAGGGGCGCCCGACTCCGGGTCCAAGCGCAAGCGCGACGGCGACGCCGCGGACGACGCCGCCGTTAAGAGGACGCCGGCGCCCCACGTCGGACTGGAACCCTCGACCTCCGGACCGCCCCCGCCCTTCGCGCTGCCCCCACCCGACGCGAACCTCGCCAAGCGCATCGAGACGGTGGCCGGGTTCGTGCACAAGAATGGCCAAAAGTTTGAGGAGGTGACGCGAGCGAAGCAGCGAGGTAACCCCGAGTTTGCCTTCCTGGACCCGGGCGGCGAGGGCGAGGAGTATTACGCGTGGCTGCGACACGCCTTGAGGGCGGGCATCGACCCGAAGAAACCCCCGGGGGTGGACCCGACGTTCGATCCCGTCGCGCTCGCCGCGGCGGCGAGGAAGATCGCCGAGGAGATTGCGAAAAGTTCCGAGGCGGCGGAGCGGCGAACGAGCGGCGGGGAGGGCGACGCGGCGCACGAAGGGGCGAAGGGGGGACAGGTGCGCGTGGGTCCGTGGCAGGCGGTGAAGGATTCGAGCGGTCGGACGTACTACTGGAACCGGGACACGCAGGCGACGACGTGGACACCCCCCGACGGATTCTAGCCAATCGCCGGTGGCCGCGATTGTGTGTACCGTTCGGTGATGGACGACGTAAACCTTATGATATCATACACGACGGCGAATAGCTAAGACGAGACCCTCTCGTTCAAGACCCGGTTCGTTCACGCCTGTAGGATCTTGAAGAAGTAGTGCGTCTCCAGCTCGCCGTCTTCGGGCAGGTCGGTGCAGTGCACCGCGTTCCTGACCTTGTCAAAGCCAAACTTGGCTCGCACGGATTGGGGCCTCAGAACCCGCGCAATCTCCGGATCCGCCGGACCGCACGCCTCCCTCAACGCCTCGACGACCCCGTTCTCGCCGGATCCGCCGTCCTCCGTGAGCGCCACCTCCATCGCGACAAACGCGCCCGACGTCAGCTCATCCACCATCGCCGCAAACTCCGGGACGACGCCCTTGTACACCTCGAGAAACTCCACCGCGTCCACGCGGTCCAGCGTGAACGACGCCGCGCCCGTCATCGCGAAACCCGCGTCCATTACGGCGTCCATCACGAGCCCGAGGTTCGCCATCGCGCTCGGCTTCACGACCGCCAGCGCGGTGTCGGACAGGCGACACGCCGGCGGTTTCGCAAAGTACGCCCGAGTCATCGCGTCGACGCGTTCGGCGGAATCGGCGCACCACACGCAGTCGCCCAGAGCCGGCACGAGCTCCGTCTGCACGAGACGCTTGAACGAGTCCACCGCGCCGTCGCCGACGAGTGCGACGCCGACGGAGGGCCCCGTCGCGAGCTCGGCGATTGCGCCGCTCGGATCCGAAGATGATCCGCTCGAACCGCCGATCAGATCCGCCGCGTCGTCCCTCGAGAGCGACGCCATCTTGACGCGCGCCACGGCGAAGCCGCTTTTCTGCGCGGCGTTGATCACCTTGCCCGTGAGGTGCACCGCGCCGGGCTTGACGACGCAGAGCGTCGCCTGCCTGGCGAGGGAGAAGGCGTTTTCGGTGTGCGCGTCTCCGTACTCGACGATCTTGAGCTGTCGGCTGTACACGGTGACGACGGCTCCCATGTGGAGGGTGTCCACGGTGACGGTGGGGATTCGGGTCTTCTTGAGGAACGGGCGGCGGTTCTTGATGTCGTACTGCGGGTGGGTGAGCGAGCGCGAGGAGTGGGCGGGACGGGTCAGACGGATGGGACCCACCGGGGGTTGGAAGGGGCGGGCGGGGGATGTTTTAGAGATGACGACTGGATGCGGGGCGCACCATCTCGACGCTGCAGTCGGCGGGTCCGTAGAGCATCTGGTACCTCATGGTCAGGCCCGAGTGGGGGTCGAGCCACTCCACGATGAAGCAGTAGCGCTCGTCTTCCTGCGGGTTAACGGGGACGGGAGAGTCGCGGGTGAGTCAAATTTGACTCGGGGTGGGCTAAATTTGGACGCGCGTCCGGATGATGGGAGTCCCGGCGCGCCGGACGCGTCTCTTCGCCCGCCGCGATCGGGGCGGGAGACGGGGACGGAGCTCGCACCATGTCGGCAATCGCGTCCGCGTGCGGGTAGATTTGGACGCGGGGGTCGTTCCGATGACGCGCGCGCGCGGAATGGCCACCGGGGGGCTCCGCCAACCCAACCAACGGGTATTTCCCCTCTGGCTGGATCGGAACGTCGCCAGACTGCCAGAAAGCATCACAGTCCAACTCGAGGCCGTTTCTCGGCATTCACCTCAGACGGCGCCGTCGCGGGCGGCATGTGCGTCGTTTTCCTGTACGTTCGGACCCCGAAGCGGCCCGGCGAGGAGGCCATTGACTGCCCCTACGCCGCCGTCGTCGCCGTGAACCGCGATGAGTCGTACACGCGCGACACCGCGCGCCTCCACTGGTGGCCTCAGGACGCGACGGCCGATCCCAGGGAGTGCGCTCGCGACTGGCAGATACTCGCCGGAAGGGACCGGGAGGGAGGGGGCACGTGGTGCGGAGTGAGCCGCGACGGGCGCGTCGCGGTGCTCACGAACGTCGCGGAGGCGTCCGCGAAGTTCGCGACGGGGGAAGCGCCGAGCAGGGGCGAGCTGCCGGTGGCGTTCCTGGAGGCGAGTGGGCACCTTTCAAACTTTCGCGACCCCGCGGAATCCATCATCCGTCTGATCCGTCCACCCGAACCGCCGCCTAACCGTCCACCCACCCACTCACTTCGCGTTCCACCCACTTCGCAGGAGAAACACCCGCGTCGACCCCCCGCGCGATGGCTCGCGGACGTCGCCAAGACGGCGCACGCGTACAACGGCTTCAACCTGATCGTCGGCGACTCCAGGACGGGCGAGTTCGCTCACCTCACCAACCGCGGAGACTCCGTCGACGACTCACCCGACGTTGGCTCACCGTATGTCATCACCCGACTGGACCGAGATGGCCGAGGCACGCGGTGCGCGTCGGGGTTCGTGCACGGACTCAGCAACGCGGGTTTGAACACCCCGTGGCCGAAGGTGCGTCTGGGGTGCGAACGATTCTCGCGCGAGATGGAGCGAATAGTCGGAAGCGGCGTCTTCGTCGAAGACGGCGTCGAGAAGAGATTGGTCGGGTTGGCCGCGAAGCGATCGGCGCTCCCGACTGCGCTCATCACGCGCGTGCTGCAGAACCCCGGAGGGGACGTGGACGCGTGGGGCAGTAAGGGGTGGTACTCGCGGTCGTACTGGGGCGACGGTCACGAGCTGAACCCGCCGCCGTCGCTCGACCGATCGGAGCGAGCCTTCGTCAAACCCGGCGCAGTTTTGGACAGGCCCGAGTACGGCACCCGATGCAGCACCGCCATCACGATGCGAGGCGACTCGCCCGCGGGGGAGATCACCGTCGTGGAGTGCAGTTTGGAGTGGAACAATAAAAAGGAGTGGGTGGAGACGGCGGTGGCGTTCGATAGGGTCCCGCCGCCGATTGTGCCGGGGGATCCAAACGCGGGGCGCCGCGAGCCCGACGGGACCTTCCTTGACACCGCCCTGGACGACGGGTGGTGAATTCTACGCCGATGGATGGATGGATTCCACGTCGGGCGCGTGATGTGCGGAGGCGTGAACTTGTATACCATCACGAACAGAACAATTGTATACCCTCACGATAAAGTCCAGACGGGGAGTCCTCGAATCGAATCGAATCGGATCGGATCAGACGTCGCCGGATTTTATCCCCCCCTCCTCGGCCAGCGCCTCCTCGAGCGCCATCCGCCTCAGATCCAGCATCAGTTTCGCCAACGCCTCGTCCTCCCGCACCTGCAACTCCGCCGCCAGCACCGCGTCGGTCCCACCCGCGTTGAGAACGTCCGACACGAGGTTGGGCGCCGCGTCGTCGCCGCCGCCCTCCCGCCACAGCTCGAACGCCTCCAGGTGCTCGAGCGCCTCCTTGATCTTCCCGTCGTGGAACATCAGCACGCCGAGGTCGCGCTGCTCGTACCCCTCGCCGCCGTCCAGCTGGAGGAGCCGCTCGGTGGCGAGGATCGCCATGGGCAAGTCCCCGAACGGCCGCCCGCTCGGCTGGATGATGCCGACGAAGCCGGCGGCGGTGTTCATGCGATTCTCGTCGCCATACGCCGCCGCCTCCACCGCGAGGAGGACGCCGCTGTCGCGCGAGTCGTCCCACTCCCACGGCCAGTACGCGCGCTTCAGCGCCGCGAGCTGCAGCTTGAGAGCCATGTTATGCGTGCACACGACGGAGTTGGCGGGTCGTTTGGCGCCGCTGGGGACGCCCCACGGCGCGACGGGCGCGGTGACGCCCGCCAACCCGTTTCTCGCCTTGGGCCGGATCAACACGTCGATGCCCTCGCCCTCCGGGATGACGCCCTTGGCGCGGAGCCTGTCGACGCATCCGATGTAGAGCGCGGCGAGTGTTGCGGGGATTCCCACCTTCTGCGCGACGACGTTGTGGAAGTACGTCCTGTACGGCGAGTAGAGCTCTCTCCAACCCTTGGGCGGGGCGTACTTGTTGGTGACGAATAGGTGCGTCTCGAGGGCTTCGATGATCTCCGGGGTGGTGAGCGCGGCGCCGCCCTTTGACTCGACGAGCGCCGGGAGCTCGCGGGCCGTGAACTCGTCCATGAGCTTGTCCACGCGCTTCACGTACGCCGCGATGGGGAGGCACACGGCGGTGCGCGACTTGAAGGCGTCGTCCTCCATGCTGATGTACAGCGACGTGAGGACGAGGTCGCGCGATTCGCCCGAGCCGGTCCGCTCGCCCTCGGCCGCCTCGAGCAAGCCCGCGCGCGCGGTTCGCTGGAAGGGCTGCCACGTCTCCTTGGCGGTGACGGGCTTGCCGAACCCGCCCTGCTGCTTGACGGAGGAGCGAGCCGCGGCGGTCTCGGCGTCGTCCTCCACCTCCTTGCGGTACGTGCCTCTGCGACCCATGAACTTGCCGCCAGCTGTGTCGTCGGCGTCTCCGTCGTCGCCCGCGCCGGTCTTCCCGGCGCGGGCGACGGTGGAGACGCGTCTCGGCGCGCGCGTTTTGCGCGCGCCGAGACCGACGCGGGCCACTGGGGTCGAGAGCGACGCGTGCGCCATGGGAAGGGCGCGCGGCTGTGATCCGGGCGTGCGAGAGGCTTATCGCCACCGTCGATCTCGAAAAAGAGAGGCCGTGGTTGATCCGAGATTTCCCGCCAAATGTAATGCCAAATACACACGAAGATCGTTACCTAAAGACAGTGGCGCCACAGACAGCGGGCTCTTATTATTGTCACCAGCGAAAAAAGCGCCAACAGCTGTGAAAAGGGCGGGGTTTGTTTCACCGCGCGGCATTGTCGAGGGCGAGATGAGGATCGCCGTCGAGGGCTGCTGCCACGGCGAGCTGGACAAGATCTACGCCGCCCTCGCGCACCTGGAGAAGGTCGAGAACGTCAAGGTGGACCTGCTGATATGCTGCGGCGACTTCCAGGCGGTGCGCGACGCGCGCGACCTGGAGTGCATGAGCGTCCCGGACAAGTACAAGACGCTCGGCACCTTCCACAGGTACTTTCGCGGCGAGCGCAGGGCGCCGGTCCCGACGCTGTTCATAGGCGGGAACCACGAGGCGAGCAACTACCTCTGGGAGCTCTACTACGGCGGGTTCGTCGCGCCGGACGTCTATTACCTCGGGCACAGCGGCGTGGTGCGGTTCGGAAACCTGCGCGTCGGCGGCCTGAGCGGCATCTTCAAAGGGAACGACTACCGCAGGGGGCACTACGAGCGGCCGCCGTATAAGCGCGGCGGGGAGGTGAAGAGCGCGTACCACGTCCGTCAGTTCGACGTCGATAAGCTGCGGTCCGTGCGGGAGCCGATAGACGTGTTCCTGTCGCACGACTGGCCGCGCGGTATCAGCAGGTACGGCGACCAGGCGGATCTCATCCGCAAGAAGAGGTTCCTGGCGGATGAGCTGCGCGATAACTCCCTGGGCTCGCCCCCCGCGGAGGAGCTCCTGCACGCGTTGAAGCCCAGGTACTGGTTCAGCGCGCACCTCCACGTCAAGTTCGCCGCGATGGTGCGCCACGGCGACGGCAGCGCCACGCGATTCCTCGCCCTCGACAAGTGCCTCCCCCGCCGAGACTTCATGCAGATTGTCGACGTGCCCGATCGAGACCCGACCGGCGGGTTCGCGCTCGACAGGGAGTGGCTGAGCATACTGAGATGCGAGCACGGACGGCACTCGGTGACGCGCCACCCGGCGCCGCCCCGTCCGGACCCGACCGCGCTTAAATCACGGCTGGCGGAGCACAGGGCGTGGGTCGACGGAAACGTCGGCGAGTCACAGCTGGCGCCTCCCGGGTTTGAAACGCAGCCGGCGCCTCGCGGGGACGAAGACGGCGCCGGGGAAAAGACGTCGGGCGCGGCGCCGAACCCGTCGGCGCGCAACCCGCAGACGGTGCGTCTGATGGAGATGCTGGAGCTGGATTTTAAGCTGGACCTCGATCCGGGAGGGGGAGGCGGCGGTGGGGGTAACCGCGGAGGGTGGGGGGATTTCCCGCCGCCGCCGCCGCCGCCGCCGGCGGGGGGAGGGGGCGTCGCGAGCGGCGGCGACTGGACGGTGGAAGGGGGCGGGGTGGCGAGGTATCCGATCCCGAGGGAGGGGCCGTTCAAGCTGGTCCCGCGGCAGGCGAGGGGCGCGCCGCCGCCGCCGCCGCCGCCGCCGCCGCCGCGTGAAGTCGACGATAACGAGATCGACCTGGACAGCCTTTAATCGGAGGTTAGCCGCGAGCGAACGCTCGGAATATTCGCACCTATATTCGATGAAGCACTCGCGATTATTCGTCGTCTCGAACAAAAAGCACGTCAACACATACGTCGCGTCAACACTCAGCACTCGGGGTGTTTCCTATCCAGGAGCCACGTCAGCACGTCGGGGTCCAACCTCGGCCTTCCCGGCTCGTCCTCCTCGTCGCGTCCACCGCCGAATCTCGTGCCCCACCCCGCCTCGTGCGCCGCCATGAACGCGTCCAGCACGGGCGACCCGATCAACCTCTGCGCGTTCGCCGGACCCCACGGCCCGGTGTGCTGCGGCCACGGGTCCTCCGGGTGTTCCGCGAGGTGCGCCAACCACGCCTCCCGCTCCCGAGCCCCGCACTTGGCCACCGCCACGCCCGGCCGCGGCGAGTACGCGCACGAGACGTCGGGTACGACCACGCACCCGCGCCGGTTGGCGTTGACCCACTGCAGCGGATCGCTCATCTCCTGCTTGTACCACACGAGCAGCGCGCCACCCGCGGTGCCCGCCTTGTACTCGGGCCTGACCTGCTTGACGATCTGCTCGCTCGCGCCCTCGGCGCCGATGCCGAAGGAGTTCACCTCGTTCTCTCGCACCGGAATCTCCTCGGCGGTGAACGCGCCGTGGTGGTCGCCCCTGCGCACGGACCAGTACCGTCGCGTGTGGGCGTGAAGGTGCACGAGCTCGGCGGCGACGTCGTGCCGCGCGCTCGGGGTTGGCGGCATCGACGCGAGCGCGTCTCTGAGCCGAATCAGCCCCGACTTTAACGACTTTTCCGGATCATTTTCCGGGTCCGTCGCCTCCCTCGCGATTCGTTCCACCTCGGCGTTAAACTCCGCGTGGCGAATCTCCGCCGAATGGTCACCTTCCACGTCCTTCCCTACCGACCTGGCGTGCGGCTTCATGGCCTGCAGCAGCCCTTGGACCATCGAGTCCTTGGGTCCGAACATCTTCTCGGCGACTTCCCTCGCCGTCAGCGGACGCGTTGGGGGCGGCGCAGACGCAAAGGGTAGCTTCTCGGGTCCCCGGCCGAGCATGTACCGCACCCTGGAGAGGCATATTGCCATCGACTGCAGCCTGTTCTCGCGCACGGCCATCGCCTCGATCTCGGCGTCGCCCAGCCCGAACGGCGGGGGCTTCCAACCGCCTTTGCTCTTCGCGAGCTCCTTCTCCACGGTTTTCCTGTGGTCGTCCAGGATGTGGCGCGGGAGCTTGGCCACCTCGCGCTTCATGTACAGCGCGCAGTGCGCCACGTAGTGCGTCAGCCACGTCGGCACGTCACGAAGCAAACCGCGGCCGAGTTTGAGGCCCACCTCCTCCATCGCGGCGACCGCGTCGGACGTCGGGATCGACCCGGCGGGGGCGTCACCCGCCGCGAGCAGCGCCGCCTGCCGCTCCACCAGCCGGTGGCACCGCTTGAGCACGTGAGAGTTGCCCTGCTCGCCCACGAACGCCAGGTAGCTCGCGCGACATCCCCTCGCGCCGCACAGGCAAAACGCCGCCTCCACCTCCTTCATGGAGTCGGTGCAGCTGTGGTAGTTGTAGCACAGCTCCTCGCCGGCTTTGACGTCCCGCTTGGCATAAAAGTTGATGCAGTACTTGCCGTCGATGGCCTTGAGGGACACCTCGACGTTGGGATCGCAGCTGTGCGAGAGCCTCGCGGCGTAGTTGTTGTGGTGCATGGCGTCCACGAAGAGGATCGAGAAGCCCTCCGCGTCCCCGGCGGGTCGCTCGAGTTGCATGTTGTAAAATTCCGGCGGCCCCGACTCCCTCATGCCGCGAATGCGCTGCACCGTCTTGATGGCGTCCTGCTTCGCCTGCCACGCCCACGGAGGGTACAACTCGCCGAGAAAATCCACCACGAGGTCGCCCGCCTTGACCCCACGTTTGTTATCCGGGTGGCACACCACCCCGAACCCCTTGCGGTGCACGGCGAACATGTCCGGCGTGAGCCGCGCTTTCGCCGCGAGCCGCCACAGCGCCTTGGCCACGGCGCAGCTGTGCGCGTCATCAAGCAAACGCTCGAGTTTCTCCGCGAGGTCCTCGGCGGCGAGCGCGATGTTCTGCGTCGCGGCGAGCTCGGGGGGCATCGGTCCGTACGTCGCGTTGACCTGGACCATGAGCGAATCGCTCACCTCCCACAGCTCATCCTCGGAGTACTCGGGGAGCACGGTTCTCAGGCATCGAATGACGTCGCGGCCCGTGACGTAGTCGACGCCGAAGGTTTCCTGCTCCTGAACCTCGACCCCCATCACCTTGTGCCTGCGCTCCTCGCCTTTGACGATCGGCCAGGTGGTGACGGAGGGCCACCAGCCGGGGGGCTTGGAGGGATCGTGGACGTCGCCGTTGGCGGAGACCACCGTCGCGGCGGACGCCGGGCGCAACGAATCACCCCCGGGCTCCAGCCACTCCATCTTCTCCTTCGCCAGCGTGATCTCCTCGACGTCGCCGTCGTCGTACGTCACGGTGTGCTTATCCGTGCTCGGGTCGTGTTTGGACACGATGCCGGTGAACCAGTCATTCTCCTCGGGCCAGAAGACTTTCACGCGACGGTCCACCGCCTGCGCGCCGGGGTGCTTGAGCGAGACGTGGTCCGTCGGGCTCTTGCGCCCCGGCTTCTTCTTGGGGTTGGCGCGGGGCGGCCCGCCGATCGCGCCGTTCTCGCCGCGCCGCGGGTGGTCCGGCGCGAGCGTCACCGCGCGTTCCCGCGCAACCTCCTCCGGATCCCCGCGCGGGACGTAATCGTAAATCTCCTCGAGCTGCGCGCGCGTCGCGGTGTAATCCGCCTCGGTGGTCCACTTCACGTGGTGCGTGCCGGTTTTTTTCTTCTTCTTCTCGTCAGGCGGCGAGGGGGGCACTTGCCGCTCGGGGTCGGGGTCGGGAGCGGGCTCCAGCCACTCCATCTTCTCCTTCGCCAGCGTGATCTCCTCGACGTCGCCGTCGTCGTACGTCACGGTGTGCTTATCCGTGCTCGGGTCGTGTTTGGACACGATGCCGGTGAACCACGCATTCTCCTCGGGCCAGAAGACTTTCACGCGACGGTCCACCGCCTGCGCGCCGGGGTGCTTGAGCGAGACGTGGTCCATCGGGCGCGGCGCGGCGCTCCCGACGGAAAGCTGCGCCGGTCCATCGCCCCGTCCCCCGTCCACGGTCGCCTCTCTCGCGTTCTTCGCCTCCCCGGCCTCCCCCTCCCCGGCCTCCCCCTTCCCGGCCTCCCCCTCCTCGTCCGCTCCCGTCGTTCGCTCAATCTCCGGACACCACCTCTCCGCGCCGCGAGCTTTGACGACAGCCTGCGCGGCGCACAGCCAAGCCTTGCACACGGTGCCCGCTCGCGCGATGGCCCGTCGTCCAGACTCCGGATCGTCCCCCTCGGTGTCCATGACGAGCTCCAGCACTGTCATGACGCGGCGCAGGGGGAGGTTATCAAACGGCCCCGGCCGCCGCGGCTGCCACCGGGTATCCCTCGTCGGCCCCTTGGGCTCCTTCGGCGCCTTGTGATCCTTGGGCGGGGCGCGCGAGCCGGGTCCGCCGCCGCCGCCGCCCCCCTTACCCCTCGCGACGTCGATGCCCACCTCGTCGAGCCAGATCCCGATCTTCACCTTCTGGCCCCCCGCGCACATCACCGAGCACGAGTTGCGCCAGTTTTTGCTCTTCTCCATGCCGCAGTGCCGCTCGAACGCGGTGGTGGTGAGGACGACGCCGTCGCCGTCGCCCGACTTGGCGGCGCAGTCCTCCAGATCCGGCCCGCACATGCACCGGAACATGGCGCGCCTCGCCAGGTACACGCCGTCGACCCCGCCGCAAACCGCGGGCACGGCGGCGGCGGGCTGGCCCCTCGGCCGCGGCGGCGGCATCGACCGCGGCGCCCCGTCCGCCCGTGCGTCCGGCTCGTGTTCGTCCTCGTCCTCCTCCGTCATCTGCTCCGCGGCGTACCCGCTGACGGTCCCGCGCGGCAGGTCCTCGCGTATGCCAGCCTCCTCCTTCGTCATCAGGTGAACGCCGGTGCGCTCCTCGTGTTTACGACGTCGCCACTCCGCCTCCTCCTCGGCGTTGGCAAACTCGGGCGGCGGCGCCGCGGGCCTCCCACCCTTGTGCCCCTTGTGCGCCTTCTCCGGGGTGCCGTCGTCGATCGGGGTGCCGTCGTCCACCGGGTCGGGCGTGGGATCCCCGTCGATCTCCGCGCCGATCGCGCGAGCGTCGGCCTCTTTACGTTTCTGCTCCTCGATCCACGCCGTTCGCTCATCCTCCGTCGCCCACTCGCTCGGCCGCTCGCACGCGACGTCCCTCTCCTCCGCCGGGACGTTCGCGTCAAAGGTACACACCCACCGATCTCTCGGTCCGATCGCGGACGCCACGCGCCTGGAAACCCTGCGCCACTTCCCGCACCCAATCGCCTCGCACCGAACGCACGCCTCCGGGTAAAACCGGGGCGGCGGCGGCGGCGGCGGCGGCGCCTCCCGCTTGGCCTTGACCCCCCCCGCGCCGCCCGCGCCCCCCTCCTTCTTCGGGGGACGCGGGGGCGAGTCCGGCGGGAGACCCGCCGCGATGCGCGCCTCCCGCCGTTCCTTCGCGAGTCTCGCCTTTTTCCGCTCGCGGTACGCCTTGTCGAGCTCCCGCTTCCGCTTGATCTTGCCCTCCTCGATCGCCGCGCGTAACTGCAGCGCGGCCGCGGCGTTCACGCGCCGGTCGATCTCGTCGTCGCAGAGCTCCTGCGGCGCGGCGCACGAGTCGTGCCGAACGTCGCGCGAGTGCGAGCAGAACCACGGTTCCGCGTCGGAGATGCGAAGGGCGACGACGGCTGGCACCCTTCGCCACTTGCCGCACGACGCGTCGTCGCACGCGACCCAGCTCTCGGACGCGGCCAACAGGCCGTCGATGGACGCGTCCATGGGGCGGGCGGACATGGCGGCCCACGCGGCGTCCACCTCCTCGACGGTGAGCGGCGGCGGGGGCGGGCAAAGCGCGGGGTCGGAGGCGGGAGGAGGCGAGGGGTCGCTCGCGAGCGGGAGAGGGAAGGCGTCGATGGGCGCGTCGCGCGCGGGTGCGAACGACGACGCGTCGGTCGCGCCCGCGCCGAACGCCGCCGCGGGGCGTCCAACCGCGCCATCGCCGGCCGCCAGCCCGTCGTTCTCGTCCAACGTCCACCGCGGGAGGACGTGGAGGTCGCGGAGGACGTGGGCGTCGCGAGCAGCGGTGGCGTGGGGGTCCATCGCGTCGACCCGCCACTCGCGCCCGGGCGTCTCCGCGACGGGCGCCGCGAGCATCTCCGCGGCGACCGCCTTGGCGGCGGCGACCGCGGCCGTGACCGGCATGACCTCGGGGGGCGATGAGAATCGCGGGGGCGGCGGCGCGATCGTCGCCCCCGCCCAGTGCGTCTCTTCCTCCTTCACCCCCGCCGTCGTCGCCTCGGGTGGCGGGTTCATCGCCGGGATCCCCACCGGGATCCCCACCGGCGGGGGGAGCCCCGGGCGATGGCCCACGGGCACCGCCGGCGCGGTCGGCGCGCCGAACGGCTCGTGCGCGCCGTTCGAAGGCGGCTCGGGAGCGCCCTGGCCTCCCTCCATCGCGCCCGTCGTTCTGCGAAGCGACGCAGATCCCCGGGCGCTCGCTTTTCAAACCTGCGTCCGGATCTTCACCCTCGTCAGCTCGCTGCCGACCTCGTCACACGCGATAATAAGGGCCCCGCCAGAGGCTCGATGCAGCGAGGCGCCTCGCTGGGTCGGGCGATGGTATCGCTCGCGACGCGCGGCGCCCCAGCGCATCTCGCGCGAGCGAGGAGCGGCGCGAGCGCGACCACATCCTCGCTCACCCGCGCGTCATCGCACAACGGCGCGCGACACCACGCGGCTTGGTCGCTCCAACCGAGTCATCCCACGCCTCGCCCGCCGCACCGCGCGACGAGGGGGAGGCCGTCGTCGTCGCCCGTCGTCGCGCGATCGTCCACGACCGATTCCACGTCCACGTCCGCGATCAAGGGCGATCGCGTGACGCTTCCGCCCCCGGGCGACGTGCACCTGTGGATCATGGACCCGGCGGACGCGACGGACCCGGCGCTGTGTCGCGACTACCGCGAGCGATGCCTGCCGGCGTCCGAGCGAGACGCGCTGGAGTCGGAGGCGGCGAACATGACGGAAGGAGCGCTGCGACAGGCGACGCACAGCAAGGCGCTGATGCGATGGGTCCTCGCGAGGTACTGCGCCCGCGGGGTGGCCCCGGCGGACCTCCGGTTCGCGCACGGCGAGCACGGCAAGCCCAGGCTCGTCGGCGTGGGTGGGGGGGCGACTTCGTCATCGTCGAATCCCTCGGCATCCTCGGACGATTCATGCGACGACGACGACGCTTGGACGCGGATCCGGTTCAGCGTCTCGCACACCAACCGCCTGGTGGTCCTCGCCGTCACGTCCGCTCCGGGAATCGAACCCTCGCATCCGCGGTGGAAACCCTGCGGCTCACCGACTCCGTCGGCGTCCCCGGGCTGGGGCGCGAACGTCCCCGCAAACGCGTCGCACGAAGTCGGCGTGGACTGCGAGGATGAGCGGAGACGGACGAGCGCGGCGGCGGATAAGCTCGCGGGACGATGGCTCAGCGCGCTCGAGCACGACGCCATGCGGGCCATCGGGGACGATGACGCCCGCGCGACGACGTTCATGCGCACGTGGACGCTGAAGGAATCGTACGTCAAGGCGCTCGGCACGGGCATCGCGGCGCACCCGTTCGGCGGGTTCGACGTGACGCTTCGAAGCGACGGTTCGAACGTCGCGGGTTCGATACCGCCGTCGGGCGGCGAAAAAGGCGAAAAAGGCGAGCCGCCGCCGGGCGTCATCACGCTCACGGAGCGGTCGGGGACGAGCGCTGTGGAGAGGCGCGCGTGGGCGGCGACGTCGTCGAGGTGGAGGATGGCGCTGTTGAAGCCGAGGGCGGACGACTCTTTACTCGTCGCGGTTTGCGCGCACAGCTGTGCGAGCGATTGGGGCGAAAAAGGCGAGGGATCGAACGATGCGTCCCCGGCGATGAACGTGAGGGTGCGTTGGACGGTGCCGATGGTGGGGGACGTGGCGGAGGGAGCGAGGCCGCCTCCCGCGCTCATCGCTCGCACGGGGGGGTTCGGAGCGCTCGAGTAGTACGGGTAACTCTTAAAGACTTTTACGAAGGTAGACTACTTGTAGAGAGAGAGAGAGTGGTGTTGTGATGCAGAAGACAAATTGAACTATACTCGTACTACTGGCCGGTCACTCGTGCGCGTCGCCGCAACACTCCTTGATATCGACTTCGGTCATCCCCCCCTTCCGTTTGGGTCGTCCTCGAGGTATCTTTGAATGAGGAGCTCGTTGAGGACAACGTAGTGCAGGCAGTCGTCCGTACTGCTGTTGCCAACTCCAATGTTCATAGGACCACCACTGAGAATTTCCCAAAACTCACGTAGACCTACTGAGCCTTGATTCATGCCACCATCAGCAAACGTGTTCCAGAGCATGCGGCCCACGGCGGGAGGGGTGAAACCTTCAAAAACTTCGAAACCTTCGCTCGAGTCGTCCGAGGCGTTGTTAAACAACGTAACATCGCCGGGTTCCTTGTCGGTGCGCCTCACCTTCTCATACCTCATGAAATCCTCTTCAGGGTCAAGAATACCTCGAGCGATGAGCGTAAGAACGCAGGCAGCAAACGTGACGCAGGCATTGTAGTCATGGCACTGTTCGTAGAAGTCTTCGTAAATCATTTCGATGAACATGAGCATCTTGCGACAGCGGTTGAAGGTACTAAGCGTGAACCATTTCTCATCCAGACGCGGTTGCGAGTACTTCTCAGTGAGTCCACAAACATCCTCATCGGTGAGGTTGAGTTCGAAGTCCGTCATCTTAACTTTGAATGACGTACTCTCAAACCAATAAGTACCCAGAGGTGGGTCTGGCTCTTCGGTGTCCCAGTGTTCTTCCTCAGTTTCACAGAACCATTCTGCAGCGTCGAGGACCGCCTTCCACATGCTAGCGTCTCGCGCCAAGCTCATGAAGGACTTAGATACGGTCGATATCACGATGGCAGCTTTGACGGCGTGGAGACCCTCAGTCACACCGGGAGGAACGGGGTCGAAAGGCACCTGGTCGCACCCACCTGGTGCTTCCCACGTCAAGGGCTCGACGGGTTCCGGCAACTCGGGGATCCAGAGAGACTTGGGCCAGGATCCGTGCGGGCCACGTACGCACGCGTCGTAGTCATCGAAGAGAGCTTCGCGGAAGATCAGCAGCTGGATATCGCGCGGGAGGTCGTCGAACGTGGTCATATCGGCGCGAGAAAAAGTGTCGTTGTTGCTTCTGAGGAATTTTCTGCCCGGGAAACTCGAGGTTGGCACGAGAACCGAAAGCACCAAAATGTTAGCAACCGACCAAATGTATTCACTACGAAGGTATTTTGCAACTGAATAATCATAGACATTCTGTAACTGAATTCTCACACGAGCCGGTCGGACAGGGGGTTACAGCGCGTGGGCCGCGTCCCCTGAAAGAGGGCAGTAACGCCATCCGCGCGCGCACAGCTCCCGCGCCGATGGCCACGAAAAAGATCACCGTCCTCGACGAGGGCGCGCCGCTCCTCGGCGCCGGCCTCCCTCCCATCCGCACCAAGGTGGGCGCCCCGTCGCCCGGCGGCGCCCGCGCGTCCCGCCGCGCGCACGGCGCCGCGACGAACGGCACGACGCGCTCCACGATGGGCGCGTTCGCCGCGGCGGTGCTCCTCGTCACCGGCGCGGGCGGCGCGGCGTATCGCTACCGCACGCACCAGCTCCAAGCCGGCGAGATGTCCGTCGTCGCGCAGCGCACGCTGGCGAAGCTCCAGGAGAAGCCCCAATGGTGCAACAGCTGCGCGGTCGTCATCCCCACCGACACGTACTCGGGCAAGGGATGGGGCCAGCAGATCGACGCGGCTGACTGCGTCGTCCGCTTCAACGACCGCACCCCGAGCACCGTATCCCCCGAGGACCTCGGCATGAAGGATTCCATCCGCATCATCTCCGGCGACGGACCGGGCAACCCCGCGTGGAGCTCCCCGTGCGCCGTCGCCGACGGGTGCGAGCGAGAATTCGTCACCTACGACGTCTCGTCCGATCCAAACGCGATGAAAGCAATCGCCGACGCGCCGGAGATTGAGCTCACGTCCGTCCTCGCCGGGCTCCTCAACACCGGCGACCCGCACGTCGCCCTCCGCAACTACGCCACGACCAACGCGTACCCGTCCGTCCCGACGTGGGCCTCGGCGGGATTCGTCGCGGTGAATGCGCTCAAGCACCCGCGAATGTGCGGCTCGCTCGCCATCTACGGCGTCGGCGCGTCGCGCTCGCTGCATCGAGCGGACGCGGAGGATACGACGGGAACGCACGACTACCCGCTCGAGCACCACCTCATGCGCGAGGCTGTCGAGGCCAAGGCGCCGGGGTGGGAGACGGTCCGGATCGTCGACATGGACGCCACCGCGAATGACGTTTGGTCGGCGGAGGATGACGCGAACCTCCTGGCGTTTTCGCGGGTGACGACGATGTACACGCCGCCGACGCACCTGGTGCCCACGTCCGCGGAGCCCAAGGGGTTGGACAAGCTCAAGGTCGACCCGGTGGTGGCTGGCGACGACGGGGTTCGATCCGGCGACGTCAAGTCGGTCGGTCCCGATCCCAACCCGGGAAGCGGCGCGGCGGGGGTCCAACGAAAGAGCGGCGACGCGCCCGTCGCGGGCCTCGCGATGAAAAACGCTCGGAAAAACGCTCGGGCCGCGGCGTCCGCGGACACGCGCGGCGCATCCTCCTCCCCATCGTCGTCCTCATCGTCGTCCTCATCGTCGTCCTCCTCGTCGTCCACCACAACCTTCGCGCAGCCGTGGACGAACAATGTCGAGTCGGATGACGGCACAGCTGGCGCCTTCGCCAAGCCGTGGTCCGCCGGGTCCGAACCCGACTGGTCCAAGTACAACGCGATGAACCACGCGGCGGCGGTGGAGCACGAACGCGATTGGGGGGACGTGCTCGGGGCGTGGGACGAGGCGAACGAGGCGCACAGGGCGGCGTACGTGCCCAAGAAGGTGTACAGGCACAGGGGGGCGCCGACGACTATGGCGCAGGCTGGTCGGGGCATCGCGCTCCCCGGGGAGTGAGCGGGCGACGGGGAGTGAAGCGGAGAGGCGCGCGCGTCACGAGCGATCGTCGCGGGCGGTGACCACGCTCCGCCGCCGTCGGCGGGGCGGGCGTTGTCGACGCGACCGGGGTAACACCTATTACTAGCCAGCCCTTAGTTAGCGTTTTTGTATGATAAAAAGAGCACCCGCCTGTGAATGAGCAGATGAGCAGTCGTCTCGAAGGCCTCAGAAACCGTCGCCTCATCGCGTCAGTGCGAAGCGCCATGCCCGGCGGGGTGCCCGATGACGCGGTGAGGCGCGCGAACCTGGTGGAGGTGCTGTCGGACTCGCATCCGTCGTGTCCGCCGCCTCCCGAGGACGCGCACCTCCGATGGAGCGAGGCGCAGATCCGCGCGTTCTTTCGCTCGGGAGGCGTGGAGTCGCCCGATGGCGATGGCGACGACGACGGCGCGAAGGCCGCCGCGAAGGACGTGGACGGTAGCCCTCTGCCGCCCTCGACGCGCCCGGACGGGGCGTACGTGTGCCAGCGCATCGGCTGCGACGTCGTCTACGACGCCCTGCGCGGTAACCCGCCCGGATGCTGCCGCCACCACCCGGGCGCGCCCGTGTTCCACGACGGGACCAAGCAGTGGTCGTGCTGCGGCGCGCGATCGCACGACTTTGCGCTCTTCATGGAGATAAAGGGGTGCGCGGTGGGGCGGCACACCCAGGTGAAACCCAAGGTGACACGCGCGGCGCCGTCCCCCAACGCCGCCGCGAACGGAGGCGCGGCGCCCGTCCCGTTGCCCCTCTCCGTCGAGGCGCGCGCGGCGGAGCGGGAAAACGGCCCCACTGGTACAAGTAATAAAGGAGATGCGGCGTCCAAGGCGCGGTGCGCGCGATGCTCCCAGGGCTTCTTGAGCAGCCACCAAGCG
>Ga0181573_10001391_pt1 | contig 23923 bp, 15 predicted proteins | sample 101ome_25_FD_148643 | JGI IMG/M metagenome (GOLD analysis project Ga0181573, IMG submission 148643) | Coastal salt marsh microbial communities from the Groves Creek Marsh, Skidaway Island, Georgia - 101409BT metaG (spades assembly) | ecosystem: Environmental > Aquatic > Marine > Intertidal zone...
CGAGAACTACTGCAACCCGCCGCAGGTGAAGCGTGTGGAGTGGCACGGCGGGCAGAGGTACGTCGTGCCCAGGAACCCGTACGCGGCTATGTTCTTCCTCCCGGCGGAGCGGTACAGGAGCTACGTGTCCAAGCTGGAGCGGGGCATCGCCATGTTGCGGCTGGAGGACCCGACGCACGAGCCGTGGATCGACTCGTACTGGACCAAGAACGTCCCGTACGGGGTGGATTGGTACCCCGGCGGTTTGGTCAGGGAGTGGTACTCGAGCTTCTGGTTCCAGGGGTTCACCACCGCGGTCATACCCATGGACACCTTCGGCGAGATGATGGTGCATCACATGGACGACGGCAAGTACGCGGCGAGCGGTAACTTGCCCGAGGAGCGCGCGTTCGTCGCCGCCGCGAGGCGGTGGAGGGGGGTGCCGACGAGCGTTTCCGACATCGGGTACGAGTTCGACGGGCGCAGGCGGCGGTGCGACGAGGTGCTCAATTGATTGGGGGCGTCGGTCGCGCGTTGTGACACTCCATTCGCCGACTCTAGGATTCCGCAACGAACACTCCCTTCGCCGCCTCGAGGACGAAGAAGAACACGCCCCCCCCTATTCCTATGAACGTCACCCTCGGCTGGATCCCCTTGAGCAGCGACGACGCGCCCTCCTCCCTGACCATCCTGGCGAGGCAGTCAACCACCCCGCGGTATCTCCGCCCGTCGCTCCCCCCGCCTCGCCCCTCCGCGCCCTGCGTCATCAGCCGCGTCTTCACGACGTCCAGCGGCGTCGTCACCGCGCCCGTCACCGCCCCGGCGACCGCCCCGAGGACCGCGGACTCGTGTCGTCTGAGAGGCCGCCTCCTCGTCTCGACTTCCCCGTCGGGGTTTGTTCCTCCGGGCGCCGTCGAGGAGGGCTTGGGCGCCACGGGAGCCAGCGCGCACCACGCGAGCTTGAGCTGTTCGTACGACGCGAACTCGATGGCGTCGAACGGGAGGTCCCTGAGGAGGAACGATCCGAACCCCGCGAAGAGCCCCGCGGCGAGTCGGCCCTCCTTGGCGACGATGTGGCGCAGCGCGGCTCGCGCGCTGGAGAACTGCCCAGTTTGCATGCGCGTCTTGACGACTTCCGTGGGCACGCGCACGAGCGAGGAGGCGAGGCCCGCGGAGGCGGCGGCGGCGAGGTGCGCGGCGGCGGTGCGACGGTGGTGCGCGGCGGTGCCCTCGCCGAACGCGCCGGGGGTGGGCAACAGCGCGCGCTTCGCGGGCTCGTACACGGCGAAGAAGAGCGCGCACGCCGGGACGACGCCGACGAGGTTGCCGCCGAGGCCCTTGTAGAGGTGCCGCCAGCTCACCGCCGCGCCGCCGCGCGCCGCCTGCAGGCGCGTCTTGATCGTGTCGATCGGGTACAGCGCCGCCTCCACCGCGGTGCCGGCGACGATGCCGGACGCCACGTGACCGGCCAGCTCGCGGGGCTCCATCGCGCGCGCTGGCTAAGCTAGTTTTCCGACGGGTTCTTGATCGAGGAGCGCGCGTTCGTCGGCACCGCGAGGCTGTGGAGGAGGACGCCGACGAGCGTTTACGACATCGGGCACGAGTTCGACGGGCGCAGGCGGCGGCGCGACAGGTGCTGAGGGCGTTGGTCGCGCGTTGTGACTCTTGCAAGTCTCTGCAGTCTAGTTTTCGTGATTTTAAAAGGTTATGGGTCCTCAAAAAGCGTCGGAACGACACCGCCGAAAGGACCGCCGCCGCGACCACTGCGAAGGTCGCCTCTGTGTACGCAGGGAGCGCAACACCGGGCCTTTGACGCGGCGCGACCTCCCCAGAGTTCGCGACCTCGAAGGCGTCCGACCGCGAACGCAGTTCCCGGTCTTAACCGCCCGACGCCGCCCTCCGTGCCGCCGTCGGAACATCACCCGATCGAAACGACGCGGCTGAGGTTTCGTGCGACGATGTCCTCCGTGTCCGCGATGCTTCCCGCCCGGGCGCGGGTCGTGACGCGCGTCAAGTCGGTGCCCGCGGCTTCCAACGCGCCCACGCTGGCGTTTCGCCACGCGGCCGGTCGCCGCGCGGCCGTCGCCACCGCCGCTAGGTTCCAGGGCCGCGCATCGTCCCGTCCGCTGTCTGGCGCCGCAGTTATTCGCGCCGACGGCGCAACCAGGCGCGACGTCCGCGCCGGCGCCATCTCCGACCCCGCCGCGGAGCAGGTCGAGATTCCCGCCAACTCCGCGCTCAATACCATCCTGCGCTCCAACGCGGGCGCGATCAACAAGATCATGTGCGCCAACCGCGGCGAGATCGCGGTCCGCACCTTCCGCGCCGGCACCGAGCTCGGCATGCGCACCGTCGCCGTCTTCAGCGAGGCTGACCGACTCGCCACGCACAGGTACAAGGCCGACGAGTCCTACTGCGTCAACCCGGGCGAAACCCCGGTGGGCGCCTACCTCGGCTACGAGGGCATCATCGAGTGCGCCAAGAAGAACGGCGTGCAGGCGATCCACCCCGGGTACGGCTTCCTCTCGGAGAATGCCAACTTCGCCAGGCGATGCGAGGAGGAGGGCATCATCTTCATCGGCCCGCGGAGCGAGACGATCACGCAGATGGGCGACAAGGTCATCGCAAAGTCACTCGCGAAGGAGTGCGGCCTGCCCTTGGTCCCCGGCACGGAGGAGGCGACGGACGACGTCGAGGCGGCGGAGGCGTTCGCGCAGGAGTTTGGCATGCCGATCATGCTCAAGGCGGCGATGGGCGGGGGCGGCCGCGGCATGCGGATCGTGCGGACCATGGGTGAGCTCAGGGATGCGTTCACGCGCGCGTCATCCGAGGCGCTCGCGGCGTTCGGCGACGGGCGCATGTTCCTGGAGCGGTACGTCGAGGCTCCGAGGCACATCGAGGTTCAGATCCTCGCCGACGGCCACGGAAACGTGGTGCACCTGCACGAGCGCGATTGCTCCGTGCAGCGAAGGCACCAGAAGGTGGTCGAGCTGGCGCCGGCTCCCATCCTGGACCCGGCGCTGAGGCAAACCTTGCACGACGACGCGGTGAGGCTGGCGAAGCACGTCAACTACCGCAACGCCGGCACGGTCGAGTTCATGGTGGACAAGGAGGGTCGCCACTACTTCCTCGAGGTGAACCCCCGCATCCAGGTGGAGCACACGGTGACGGAGGAGGTGACCGGCATCGACTTGGTGCAGTCGCAGATTCTCATCGCGGGTGGCGCCACCCTCGAGGACATCGGCATCGGGTCCCAGGACGACATCAAGGTTCAGGGTTTCGCCATGCAGTGCCGCATCACCACCGAGGACCCCCAGATGTCGTTTGCGCCCGACTTTGGCAAGGTGGAGGTGTACCGCCCTCCGGGCGGCATGGGCGTCCGCCTCGACGGCGAGGTCGTCGTCGGCAGCCGCGTCTCCCCCAACTACGACTCCCTCCTCGTCAAGCTCACGTGCAAGGAGAAGAACTTCATGTCCGTCATCCAGAAGATGTACCGCGCGCTCGGCGAGTTTCGCGTGCGCGGCGTCAAGACCAACATCCCGTTCCTGCTCAACGTCCTCCAATCCGAGACGTTCCTCTCCGGCGAATTCGCCACCGACTTTATCGACTCGACGCCGTCGCTGTTCGACCTGGAGTCCTCCCAGGACGACATGACCAAGCTCCTGAGCTACCTCGCGGACGTCGCGGTCAACGGCGCGAGCCACCCGGGGGCGGTGGGCCCTGCGCCCGTCGTCGTCGAGCCCGTCCCGCCCAAGCCCGCGGCTGAGACGCCCCCCGCGGGTTTCAAGCAGATCATCGACGAGCAAGGGCCGGCGGCGTTCGCCAAGGCGGTTCGGGACCACGAGGGGTTGTTGTTGATGGACACCACGTGGCGCGATGCGCACCAATCGGCGCTCGCCACGCGGATGCGCACCCGCGATCTCCTCGCGTCCGCTCCCGCGACGGCTGAGGCGTTGGCCGGGGCGTACTCGCTCGAGATGTGGGGCGGCGCCACCTTCGACGTCTCCCTCCGGTTCCTGCACGAGTGCCCGTGGCAGAGGCTGGAGAAGCTTCGCGAGGCGGTGCCCAACATCCCGTTCCAGATGCTGCTCCGCGGCGCCAACGCGGTGGGCTACACCTCCTACGCGGATAACGTCGTCAACGCGTTCGTCAAGGAGGCTCGACTCGCGGGCGTCGACGTGTTCCGCGTGTTCGACTCGCTGAACTACATCGATAACCTCAAGTTCGGGATCGACTCGGTCAGGGCCGCGAACGGCGTGGTGGAGGGCACCATCTGCTACACCGGCGACGTCTCCAACCCGAAAAAGACCAAGTACTCGCTCGAGTACTACGTCAATCTCACCGAGCAGCTCGTCAATCACGGAATCGACGTCCTGGCGATCAAGGACATGGCGGGACTCTTGAAGCCCCGCGCGGCCACCATGCTTGTCGGCGCGCTCCGCGAAAAGTTTCCGGACCTACCCATCCACGTGCACACGCACGACACCGCCGGCACGGGCGTCGCGTCCATGCTCGCCGCCGCGGAGGCTGGCGCGGATGTGGTCGACGTGTGCACGGATGCCATGGCGGGACTCACGTCCCAGCCCGCGATTGGCGCGCTCGTCGCGGCGGTTCAGGGCACCGACCTCGAGACCGACATGGACTTCGAGAAGATCCTCAAGCTCAACACGTTCTGGGAGCAGACGCGCGGGCTGTACTCGCCCTTCGAGTCCGGCATCAAGGCGGGCTCTGCGGATGTCTACGTTCACGAGATGCCCGGCGGCCAGTACACCAACCTCAAGTTCCAGGCCTTCTCCAACGGCCTCGGCTCCGAGTGGGACCGCGTCAAGGCTGCTTACGCCACCGCCAACCAGATCCTCGGCGACATCGTCAAGGTGACCCCCTCGTCCAAGGTTGTCGGCGACCTCGCGCAGTTCCTCGTGGCCAACGACCTCAACGCGACCTCCGTCGTCGACCAGGCCGAGACTCTGTCTTTCCCATCCTCGGTGGTTGAGTACTTCCAGGGATACATCGGCCAGCCCGCGGGCGGGTTCCCCGAGCCCCTCCGATCCAGGGTGCTGAAGGGTAAGGGCGCGGGGTACGAGGGCCGGCCGGGCGCCGACATCCCCGCGGAGGACCTCGAGGCGCTCAGGTACTCGGTCAGCAAGAAGCACGCCAGACGAGACATCAGCTGGCGCGACACCCTCTCCGCGGCGATCTATCCGGCGGTGTTCGACGACTACGTCCGCAAGGTTAACCTGCACGGACCGCTGACCATGCTCCCCACCAAGGCGTTCCTCGTCGGACTCGACATCGACGAGGAGTGCGAGGTGGAGCTTCGCGCGGGCGTGAGGGCCAGCATCAAGCTCAAGGCTATCGGCGAGCTCCTTCCCAACGGCAACCGCGAGGTTTTCTTCGAGATGAACGGTATCCCGCGCGTGGTCGAGACCGCGGACCGCACCGACGCGGGGGAGACGAAGAAGTTTAGGATCGCGAGCAGGGAGAAGAGCGACCCGGCGGACATCGGCTCCGTCGGCGCGCCGATGGCGGGCGAGGTTGTGCAGGTGCTCGTAAAGGAGGGCGAGGACGTCAAGGCTGGCAGCGCCATCGCGGTGCTCTCCGCGATGAAGATGGAGACCACGGTGTCCGCGCCGTGCGACGGGCGGGTCAAGCACATCGCCATCGTGCCCAAGGATACCATCTCCGCGGGCGACCTGCTCGTGGCGCTCGACACGGACCTCGTGGAGGCGTGAGCGAGGGAGAGGACACGAGAAGGCAAAAAAATATTTGTGTTGCAGGCGCGGGTGCGCACGGGAGGGTATCCGACCTCCCCGAGAGAAAGTCGCCGAGGAGAGCCGCCGCACCGAGTGCGCGCGAGCCGCTCTTTGGGACGATTAGCGCGTAAGCTTTTGACCTGAAAGAAATGCCACGTTGAACACGTCGTCTCGGTCACGCCCTCGCGCGACAAGTGGCGCTTCCCGAAATCCTGATCTCGAGATTTGATTGGACCAGACGCGTTTTGCCTTTGCAGTACGCATCCGCCACAAGTCGACGCACCCGACCCGCAGACGCGTCACCATGGTTCGCGGCAACGCCAAAGCTTTAGCCCAGGCGAAGAACGAGAAGAAGGCCGCCTCCAAGAAGGAGGCCAAGTCGGATCTCAAGGCGCGCGGGGCCGCGCTAAAGGTCGAGTGCGGCATATGTAAAGCGCCGATGATTAATTACCATCAGCTTCGCCAGCACTACGACTCGAAGCATCCGAAGGAGACGTGTCCACCGGACCCGAACGCGTAGCGCACGCGGTGCTCGGGTCCCGATGAATGTGCGCATCATAGACGTAGCGACGGGAGTAGCGCGGGTAGACACATCCCGATTAGCCCTTTGAGGAGGATAAAGCGACCACCGCTGTAAATCCCGCACCTGTCTGGCTGGTGGCAGAACTTCTCGCTGGACACGGCACTCGCGAGAAATTATTGCGGCGGGCCACTTCCGCCGCGCGCGAACCTCCCCGCGGCGCATCCGTCGTTGGATGCGAGCCGCGCGACGCTTACTCGGCCGTCTCGCGTTCTCAACACCTCCACGCGCTCTCCCCGACTCGTCACCGCTCGTCAACGGCGTCGCACCGAGCGTCGCACCGAGCATCGTTCGCCGCCGACACTCGCGGAGCACGTCGTACGTCGGCGAACCGATGTCCGCCGACGAGACCGCGCGCCCGGCGCCGCCAGCCCCCGAGGACGCCTCCCCGGAGACCAAACTCACGTCGTGGGACTTCTTCCGCTCGATGGGCTCGCCCAAGTTTCACGTGGCGCCGATGGTGGACCAGTCCGAGCTCGCCTTTCGCGAGCTCTGCCGGCGCCACGGCGCGACGTGCGCGTACACGCCGATGATCCACGCCAGGCTCTTCGTCGAGGACCTCAAGTACCGAAAGGAGATCTTCACGACCCACATCAACGACCGGCCGCTGTTGGTGCAGTTTTGCGCCAACGACCCGGACATGCTCCTGAAGGCGGCGTCCATCGTCGCCCCGCACTGCGACGGCGTGGACATCAACTTTGGATGCCCGCAGCGAATCGCCAAACGAGGACGATACGGCGCCTTCCTCATGGACGACTGGGAGACGGTCCATAACCTGATCAACAAGCTGGATGAGCACCTGAGCGTGCCCGTCACGGCGAAGATCAGGGTGTACGACGACCTGGAGACCAGCCTGAAGTACGCGAAGATGGTGGAGGCGGCTGGGGCTCAGTTGATTGCGGTGCACGGGCGGACTCGCGAGCAAAAACGCGCCGCCGACGTCAGGGCCAACTGGGCGTTCATAAGAGAGATTAAGAAGCAGCTGAAGGTTCCGGTGCTGGCTAACGGGGACATACGGACGCTGGCGGAGGCGGAGAAGTGCCTGGAGGCGACGGGCGCGGACGGCGTTCTCAGCGCGGAGCCCCTCCTCGAAAACCCGAGTCTGTTCTCCGATCCTCCGCTGTACTCGCCGAGTGATCCGGCCGACCCGTTGCCGGTTGAAGGGGACGTGAACTGCGAGCTTCTGCACGAGTACCTCGAGATCACGCGAACGTACCAGACGCCGCTTCGCATGGTCAAAGGACACGTGCACAACATGGTCGGATCGTGGCTGAAGGAGTTTACCGATCTCAGGGACTGGCTCAACAAGACGCCGCACTCGGAGATGACGGTCGATAAGCTCCAGGCGTGGACGAGGGAGCTGCAGGGCCGGGTGAACCTCGTGAAGAGGAACGAGGGCAGGGTGCGGCCCATACCGAAGAAGAGCGAGCGGCAGCTCGCGAGGGAAGCGGCGGAGGCGGCGAAAGCAGCCGCCGTAGAGGAACAGGAGAGGGAGGAAAACGCCGTCGCGGGTGAGTCTCGGATGCTCGAGTCCAACCCGTCTTTGCCTTTCATTCATCTCGCACTCGAGACGCCCGGGTCCGCTCGCGTTGGCGCGTGACGATACAAATCAGATAGGGACATCCGACCTCGGTGTGAGGAGAAATCTGGATCAGGCATGGAGACATGCTCTGCTAACGTTGATGCCAACTGCCGCGAGTGGACTGTTTTCCCCATCGGCCCGTTCTCGTGCCTTTGCCCTCTCTCCCGATCACCTCTCTGACCGATCTTTCCCTCCGCTACTTTCGCGCAGCCCTCGATGCAAAAAAGCAAAAGACGAATCACGCGTCAGCCGCTCCGGACACACCGCCGGCGGTCGACGAGGCTGTAGCCAACTGAGTAGCCACGTAGTACCGTAGATTTTTATTCATCACTCCGTCGCAGCCGAGAGTAGGCTTGAACTTGAGTCTCACTTGCTTCCCGCGCTCCTCCCGCTGACATGCGAGCGTTCGTGTTCGGCTTCGTCGGACGCCTCATCCCTCGCGACGGCACCCGCGACGGCACCCGCGGCGAATCGCTCGACGTCGAGATGTTCGCGAGCCACGCCTCGGACCCCACGCTCGTCACCGCTCTGAGCCTCGTCGCCAACGAGGTCATATTAGCCCACGACCGAGACGAGCCCGGTCACTACCAGACCACCTTCGGCGCCGACAGCGCGAAGCGATGCTACACGCTCGTCGTGGTTCCGCAGAGCGGCGGGGAGAGATCCGACGCGACGCTGGCGTGCGAGGACGGAGGTCCTCCGGATCACTCGCTCGTCTCAGCGCTCGAGGCTCGAAAGAGAAGCGCCGGGCTCGTTCGCGTCGTGTTTGGAGTCCTCGCGTCGTCGCGGGGCGCGCCGTTGAGCGCGAGACCGGAGCCCGAGGCGTGCGCGGCGTGGCTCGACACCCTTCGCGCCGAGTTCGAGTCGAGATACTCCACCGGCGCGTACGTGGGCAGGACCAAGACGATCGGGCGCGGCGACTCTTACGATTTTGAAGCCCTCGCCGAGACGCTTCGCCGGCTGGCGTCCTCCTTCGACGACGACGAACGCCTCGAGGTCGGTGAGGCACGAGCGAGGAGGGGGCAGAGTGACGAGCGCTCGCTCGCCGTGGTCGTGGACGCGAACGGTGGGCCCACAGACGCGAATGGGCCCACGCGACGAGACGATCGGCTCGAAGAGATCGAAGAAAACGAAGAGACGTCGCTCGTTCGACGCGGGGAGGGCGCGGGTTCGATCCTCGCGGGTGTCACTCGCGGGCGAAACGTCCGCGCGCGGTGCGTCACCGCCCTCGCCGTGCTGCTCGCCGCGTTCGTCGCGCTCCTGGCGGCGTGCGGGGGGTACGGGTGCCTCAATCGATGATGAACGACGCGACTTTACTTTACGTGTTGGAATAAAAAAGCACCCGCGACGGCGACGACGACTGCCGCGTCAGAGCCTCCTCAACACCTTCCTGCCGCGTCAGAGCCTCCTCGACACCTTCCTGCCCCCCGCGCCCGCCTTCCTCGCGCCGCCCCCCGCCGCGTTTGCGCCCCGTCTCGCCCCCTGCCCCGACGACCCCCGGCTCAGCGCCCTGAGCGTCTTCGCCTGCAGCTCCTCCCGGGTGAGCGGCGCCGATCCGTCGTCGCTGTCCTCGTCGTCGTCCTCGTCAGCCGCCGTGCTCGGCGGCACGATGGTCGCGGGACCCGCGCCGCCGCCGCTCTTGCCCTTCCCGGAGGGAGTCAGCGGCCCGGTGGCGCCGAGCACCTGGGTCACGTCCTCCGGGGACGTGGCCGCGGCGTACATCTGCAGGATCTCGTTCGATCGCTGCTCGATGACGCCGAGGTAGGAGAGGATGTTAGCCTCGGTGACCCCTTGGTCGCCCAAGAGCTCGCGGTTGCTAGGGTCGTCGCAGCCCAGCTTGGCGTACATCGACGCGACGCCCTCCTTCAGGGCATCGAAGATCATCTGGGTTGCCTCAAACCGCTTCTCGTACTGTTGCGTGTTGGCATCCATCTTGACCAACTGCTTCTCGAGATCGAGCAGGATTCGCTTGCGCTGCACGTGCTCGACGCTGCCGCTGCCCTGGTACCGCGCAATCTCGGCCCTGAGCTCGGCCGCCTGCTCCTCGAGCTTCTCCTGCTCTTTGTTGAGCTCGTTGACGAAGTTGAAGAGCGAGAAGTTCTGGTCCTCGGCGGCGATGAACGCCGTCACCAGGTCGTCAATGTCCGTCATGCCGGTGGCTTTCTTAATCTGCTTGAAAGCCTCCTCGTACAGCGCCAGCTGCGACGCGCCCTTCTTCGCCTCCGTCGCCCAGTCGCCCTTGGCGGTGTTCATGCCCGCCGTCTCCTTCCCTTCCGCGAGCGCCAAACCGAGCTCGGCAGCCTTGAGCTTGTTGCGCATGTCCGCCTCCTTCATCTTCTTGTCGTGCTCGATGATGCGCCCGAGTTCGCGCCACTCCGCGTCAAACTGCGCAGCCTCCCTGTCGCCCTGCGCGCGCAGAGCCGCGATCTCGTTGTGCGCCTGGTCCCGGGCCTCGTACGCGATGTTGGTGATCTCGACCACGTTGGCCATCTCCCGCTTCTTCTCCGCGAGTTCCTTGTTCGCCTTCTTGTACACCTCGTCAAACGTGATCCGCTCGCGGCGCAACACGTCGATCTCGTCGCGCAGCTTCTTGTTATGGGAGATGGCCTCGTTGAAGTTCATCAGCGTCTTGTCGAGCTTGTTCTCGAGGACCCTGACCTGCTTTATGAGCAGCTGGTCGTTCTCCTTCGCGGCGCCCACGCCTCCCATTGCCTTCTTCTGCTGGATGATGGCGGCTTCCGAGAGCGCGAGGTGCTGGTCGAGCTCCTCCACGCGGCGCCTCTCCATGTCGATCTTTCGCATGTAGAGGTCGCCAAAGTCGGTCAAACGAATGATCTCGGCGTTGACGTTGGGCGTGGGCAGCGCGCCCGGCGCGGAGAGGTCGGCGGAGAGCTCGCCCTTGAGGGCGTCGTTCTCCTCCTTGAGCTTGTCGATGATCGCGCGCTGGCGCTTTATGTGGACCTGCGCGTCCTCGGTGTACGCGCGTCGGTTGGTCTCCATGATCTTATACTTGCGCTGGAGCTCCATGAGCGCCATCTCCGTGTCGGTGGGATTCTGAGAACGGACGGGGTTCGGCCGAGGTTGGCGTCAGTCGGGGACGAAATGCGCGGGCGGGGTCAAATAATTTCGTTCACGGGTCGTGCGCGGGGGACGGGGCGCGCGCGCGCGGGTTTCGAACGCGGGGTCGTCGGCGCGTACCTCGTTCCGCACCATGGTGGCACGCCGGGTGTCGAAACGAGCGCTGACGGCGTGTCTCGGGTCCGTTCGCCCGCGCTCCTCGCACTGGTCCGGTGGGCGATCCAAAACAGGGACTTGCGAGTCACCCACCCGTCGCGAGGCAAGGGCGGATTTTCCTCGTCGATCCGATCTGAGTGTTCGCCCACGGTGCTTGAAATGCGTAAATACCACACGTCAATATCTTACGACTGGGTTTTTCACCTGACGGGATGATCTATTTTTGATTTGTTTTACAAGTACATCTCATTTCGCGGCCGCCGCGGCGACGAACGCCTCCACCTGCGGCTCGCACGCCTCGAACAGCGACTCCACCGTCCACGCGTCCTCCACGCCGTGTTCCCCTATGCTCTCCCGTCTCAGCTCGGTGAGATGCGCGACGGTGCCCAGGTTTCGTCCCAGGTCGTGCGCCAGCGTGCGAACGTACGTGCCCTTGCTGCAGTCCACGCGAAAGTGCGCCAGCTGCGAGTCGTCTTTGTCCCTCCACACCTCGAAGCTGTTGATGGTGCACGCGCGCTCCTTGCGCTCCACGGTCTCGCCCCTGCGCGCCGCCTTGTACAACCGCTCGCCCTTCACCTTGATCGCGCTGAACATCGGGGGTATCTGCTTGATGTCCCCTTCCATGGCCTTGGCGCCCGCCGCCAGGTCGGCGTCGCTCACGTGCTCCCACGGCAGACGCTCGTCCACCTCCTCGCAGCAGTCCTGCGACGGCGTCCCCTCCCCCAGCTTCATCGTCCCGGTGTACACCTTGTCCATCCCCGTGAACGAGTCCACCATCTTCGTGGCTTTGCCGACGCAGAGGATGAGCAAGCCGGTGGCGTTTGGGTCGAGCGTCCCGCAGTGCCCGACTTTTTTGCTCCCCATCCGCCGCGACAGCCATCGGGTCTTGCCGACGACGTCGAAGGACGTCCAGCCCTTCGGCTTGTCGATGAGGAGCACCATGTTCTGCCACGTCTCCGGCGTGGGCGGCGGGTCGGGCGGGCGGAGGAAGTGCGGGGGAGGGCGCGGGGGCTTCTCGTACTTGGCGAGCTTCCTCGGCGCGGCATCCCCCGTGGCGTCGGCGGCGGCGGGCGCCCCGTCGTCGACCTGGGTCGCCGAGGATGCCAGCGAAACGCGGCGGCACGCGCGAGGCCGAGCGGGGTATCGCGCGCGCGCGGGCGCGGCGAGGGGGCGGCACGCGCGGGCGAGCATCGTCGACATCATCGAGCGCGTCGAGGAGTGGCTGCGTCGCTCGGGGCGATTCGCTGGTCTACAAGCACGAGAGTGCGGGTGCCCAAAAGAAAAGTTTTGGCCAAAACTTTTCGCGCGAGGACGAGGGAGGGCGAGCGGACGAAGGTGCGATACTGATGGAAAGAAAGATGTATACAGCATGGAATAAGCGCGTGTGGCTGGACTGCGATCCGGGTCACGACGATGCCATGGCTATCATCCTCGCTGCAGGGCAGTATCCGTCGCGGTACAATTTCAATCTCATCGGGGTCTCCACCGTCTGCGGTAACCAAACCGTGGAGAAGACCACCGACAACGCGCTCCGCATCCTCAACCTCATCAATCGAAACGACGTGCCGGTGCACAGGGGCGCGGACAAGCCCCTGACGCGGCCGAGGCGAAACTGCCCCGAGATCCACGGCGAGAGTGGGCTCGACGGACCTGACATCCCCGCCGCGCCCAGGGGTGCCCATCCCACGCCCGCTGTCGTGGCGATGGCTGAGGCGCTCCTCTCTGGGGATCCGGCCGACAAGCCGACGCTCGTGGCCACCGGCGCTCTCACAAACGTCGCACTGCTCTTTTCTGTCTACCCCGAGGTCATCGATCGGCTGAGTGAGCTCGTGATCATGGGAGGTGCGTACCAAGGCCTCGGCAACACGGGACCAACAGCGGAGTTTAACATTCAGTGCGACCCCGAGGCGGCGCACATCGTGTTCGAGGCGGGCCTAAAGAGTCTGGTGATGGTGCCACTGGAGGTGACCCACACCGTGCTAGTCACGCCAGAGATCCGGAAGAGTTTCAAAGGGTCGAGGTTTCGCCTACTCCTCGATGAGCTCATGCACTTCTTCGAGGAGTCGTATAAAAAAGTCTTTGGGTTCGAGCATCCACCACTCCATGACCCGGTGGCCGTGCTCTACGTCATGTGTCCATTTTTGTTCAGTACCAAAAGAATGCGCGTCGACATCGATTGCGGTCAGCTGTGCGCGGGCACGACGGTTTGCGATCATTACGGCATGAGCGGAAAGGAACCAAACGTGACGGTGTGTACAGAAGTTGATGTCCAGGAGTTCTGGCGATTCATGGTTCTTGCGGTGGGGATGGCGGACGATAAAAGCCCAATCAACAACAAATGACCCGCGCCTCAAGCCGTGTCGGCACAGTTGTTGGCGTTCAAGTGTTAGTCTATTCTTTATTCTAGAGGGTGCTAGCTAGGGTTCTCTCTATTGCGAAGGCGGCCGGGAGAGCACGTTTTGTCTAATCAATCCCAGAATAGTCCCTTGCGATTCTCCCGTCTCTTCCTTACCACCTCCGCGTTCTCCCGCTTTCTGCACGCCTTGTACGTGTCGAACAGCTCTTGACACATCTTTGCCTTGTTCTCCCCGTGCGCCGCGGCACCTGTGGACGGAGAAGGCGGGAACGGGGCGGGTTTCGCGCGTCAGGTCGGGTGCCAACGTAGGGTTGAATCCGATTGAGAGATCGCGTTCTGGACCGACGCGGAGGCGGTGAACGGACGTTTGCACAGGGTTAACTCACATGCCAGAGCCTTCTTGGACGCGTCGTTACACGGCGACGCCTCGATGAGGTCCGTGATGCCGGAAGTCTGCATCCTGCCGCCGCGTCGAAGCCAATGCGGTGCCCGGAAAAACAGAAAACGAAGACGAGGATTTTCCACTGACAACGCTTTGATGATGCTGATACAACCGCCGCTCACCCGTTCTCCTCCACGTCGTCGTCGTAGCTCGCAGCCTGCGCGCTCGCCAGCGCCACCGCACTCTCCGCGCTGTACGAGTTGCTCTTGTGCTTCGGCACGAACGAGAACCCCGGCGCGGGTTTGCCCAGGAACATCTCCGCCACTCGGCTCCAGTCCTCAACCGCATCCGACGCGAGCAGAGTCTCCAGTTCGTTCCTGCCCGCGTACGGCGCGGGTCTCAGGTGCATCTTCTGCGCCACCCCCGACTCCAACAGACCAACGGGAACGTACCTGTGCGTGTAGCTCATCCACTCCATCATGAACCGACGCGTCGTCTCCACGCCCCGCTCGTCCGAGCCCCAGTGCTCCAACCCGTGCCTGGCAAAGTCGCCAAAGATGGCCAGGCGCTCGGACGCGCTAATGTCCCACACCCGACGCTCCTTGATCTCGGTCAGGACCCACGGCTTGATCAACGCGCCCCTACCGATCATGCACGTCGCGAGCGTGCCGTCGCGCATGTGCCGCTCGTAGTCCTTGAACGAGAACACGTCGCCGTTGCCGACCAGCGGCAGACCCGACGGGGAGGCGACGGCGGCGCACCGGCGAATGTATCTCCAATCCGCGAGTCTGCTGTACCTCTGCGCGCGCGTTCGGCCGTGCAGCGTCGCCGCCGCGGCGCCCCACGCCCTCGCGTCTTTGAGTACGTCGTGCGCGACGTACTTTGACGGATCGTCGTCGTATCCCATGCGAACCTTGATCGTCAGCGGCGTGCGCTGCATGGACCCGGACATCGCCTGCACCAATTTTTTCATCCTGGCGAGGCCGACTTCGTCTCTCAGCAGAGTGGAACCCGCACCCTTGGCGCACACGCCGTCGATGGGGCATCCCATGTTGACGTCCACAAAGTCGCAGTCCACCTCGTTGTCGAGAAACTCGCCGCAGCGGGCCATGAGGTCGGGGTGGCCGCCGCAGACCTGCACGCCGAAGAGTCGTTCGCTCGGGTGTCGCCTCAGGAGCGCCAGCTCCGACCGCACACCCTTCAAAATATTCGAGGCCATCGCCATCTCCGATATCGTGACGTCCGCGCCAAGAGCGACGCACACGCGCCTGAAGGGCAGGTTACCCACGGTGGTCAGCGGCGCCACGTACAGCTTACCTCGAAGGTCCAACTTTTTCGATCCCCCCCTCGCCTCCCTCGCGCCCTCCTCTCCCAGCGTCCCGCCCCTGCCGCCCGACCTCGGCGCGGGAACCCGGGCGGGCCCGACCTCCGAGTCGTAACGTCCGAGTTGTAACGCCCGCGAGTTCTCCACCTGTCGGTACGATAAGCACCTCACCGGGACGTCCATGCGGCGGAGAACCGCGTCGGACCTTCGCATCGGGTACGCGTTTCTCGCCAACTCGCGCTGGAGCGAATCGGGAAACGCGTTTAACTCGGCGACGGGCGGGTTCTCGAGATACGAACCATCGTTCGGGTGCGCGCCCGTCGGCGACGTCCCCGCGCCGGTCACCTCGGATTCGCGGGACCACGCCTCGGGGAAACCGCGCGCGAGCGCATCCGCGCTCGCCGCCGCGTACGAGTAACTCCCGGAGTACGCCCCGTCTCCGCGCGCGTCGCCGCTTTCTTTTTCTTCTCCGTGCGACGCGGCGAAGCGACACCTGAGACCGTACGGGCAAGGCGACCCGCCCCTGGCGAACGGGCACCGCCCCGGAAGGTCCGCGGGCTTGCGCCTCATCCACGCCTTCGCGTCGTGCACGCGCGTGCACGAATCGCCGTGGGGACAACGCGCGCCCGTCGCGACGTGCCGGCATAGGTCGGCGGCGTCCCTCTCAGCCTTTTCGATTCGCTGCGCTCGCAGGCTCTTGCCGGTGCGTGACCTGTCCTGCGCGCCCGCGCCCGCCGTTCCCGCGGCGGCGGGCGCGGTCCGCGCGTGCTCGCCCGCGGGCGCGGTGGATTTTTGGTTTCGAAGCACGTGCGCCTCGTGGATGGGCAGCAACCCTTTCGCGATGAGTCCCTTGGCTCTTTCGCTGATGTCGCGATTTTCGTCATCCTCCTCGGCGTCGTCGTCGCCGTCGCGTGCGCCCGCGCCCCCGTCCGCGCCCGAGCTCCCCGCGCGCCTTGCCTTGACGTCCTCGAGCATCCCCCGCGGCAGCTCGTACAGCTCCGCGTGTCGCTCGAGCCAAGCCTGCGCCGCGGCGGTCCGCCTCCGCTTCTGCTCGTTGAAGGATGTCGCGGCGTCGTCGGCGGTGGGGGCGACGGCCTCGAGCGCGCGCGCGACCGCGGCCGCCGCGAACCCCTTCTTCTCGAGCACCGCCGCGGTCTTGCGGTCAACGTCGGCGGGGTCGACGCCGCCCACGGGCGGGGGTTTCGCCGATGTCCGGTCATCGAGCCTCGTTCGCTTCGCATCCGACCCACGCAAAAGTGCGTCGTCGTCGGCGGCGGCGGCGGGGCCGACGTCGCCCGCCGCCGCGGCCGCCTCGCGCTCGCGCACCTTCCTCCCGCCTCTCGGACCCGTGCCCATGGCTCCCGCGACCGCGCCGCGGTGGACCGCGTTCGATGCGTCGGGGCCGGTCGCCGCGCGGACCGGGGACTGGCACGCGTCTCGGCCACGCGCGGCGGGACAAGCGACTTCACGACTCCGCCTCGGTTAATTCCGATACGGACATTCGTTTCGGAGGCTGGGCCGACGGGCACGCGGAGGCGCGTCGAGGCGCGGAGAACATGCGGCGGTAGTGGAACCGCGCGCTAGCTCAGATGCAGTATCCACCGCCGCCCGGTGCGACGTGGGTCCCGGTCGGCGCGGGTCCACCCGCGAGCGCGATTCCATTCGCGCCGGCTCCCCCGCCCCTTCCGATGCTGCGGTCGCTCGACGCGCTCTGCTCGCGAGCGGTCGTGGACATCCTCCAGGACGCCGAACGAGCGGACAAACTCGTGTTCGCGGGGTTTCACGCCGCCTGCACCAAGATGTGCGAGCTCGAGGGCGTCGCGAACCTGGGCCAGCTCGGCGCGCACGACCCGGCCGCGCAGGTGCCGCTCCTGGGAAGAATTCTGCAAATCGAGCAGATGTCGACCGCGTTCGTCGGCTCGTACATCGCGCAGAGATCGATCGTGACGCTGCGCGACATGGAGAAGGAGCTCGTGGCGTTCCTCAGGAGCTATAACCTGCAGCCGAGGACCGAAGTCTCGGGCGGGGTGACCCGCATCGCGCCCGACCTCGCCACCAATTCGGAGGAGATCTCCCTCGACGATCCCGACGATAACATTCGCGGAGACGACGGCGACGAGAAGGCTGGCGACGAGAACGGTCGCGTCGGCTTTCGATGCATGGGCGTCGGATCCCTCGCGGCCCTCCCCGTCGTCGCCGCGGCATTCGGCCCGCCCCCTAAACCGTCCTCCGCCACCTCCGCCGGTCGCGACGACACAGCTGTGAACGAGGATGACGAACTCGACCCGCTCGCCGAGCTCGCCGAGTTTTTGGAGAATCGGGCCGCCGCGCTCGGACCCGACCGACTCGCGACAGACTCGCGCGGCGTCTCCCTCGGCGCCGCGTTCGAGGCGCACCTCGCGGCGAAGTTATCCGGGGCGTGTAAAGCGGTACACGGCGGGGGGGCACAGCTGTCGTCGTCGGACACGGCTGGCGAAGAACGGACGGCTGTGTCCGTTCGCGAGCGGGGAATCCTGGTGCGGCACGACTCGTTGCGACGGGAGCGAGCGTGCGCTGTGCACGTCGGGAACGCGCTACGCGCCGAGGCGACGCGGGCGCGGGAGGACGCGCTACGCGCCGAGGCTGACGCCGAGCTGGCGGCCGCGAGGGCGGCGAGGGCGAGGAAGAGGGCGAGGGCGGGTGGGTTTGGATTTTCCGCGCCGAGGCTGGCGCCGCCCGCGAGCGACGAGGCGCGCTCGTTCGTCGAAGCGACGGGACGCGGTTTCGACCCGCGGTGGCGTCCGTCGCGGTCCAAGGTTTTCGCCGCGGCGGCGGAGGTGTCGTCGGTGATGACTCGCGGCGCGTTCGCAGCCTCGGCGGAGTACGCGGCGCTGCACCTGTGCGGGGGTAAGCACCGGGCCAAGGCTTTCGAACCCCCCTCCGACGACGACGCGGAGGTCGAGGACGGATCCGGGGGCGGCCTGATCGAATCCAGTTCCGGTTCCTCGGACGACGACGACGACGACGGCGACGTGGGCGGCGGCGATGCGGACGGCGTCGACGACGAAGAAGCCAGAAAGGAGGAGGAGGAGGAGGAGGAGGACGCGCCGAGTCTCCCGCTCGCGAAGCGCGCCAAAACGGAGGGTTGGGAGGCTCGGATGGGTTCGGAGTTTCGCGGCGCTCGCGCCACCGGCCACCACGGGCCCGTTCCCGACGGAGACGTCGACGATAAGCAGCACGGATCGTGCACGGAGATGCCGGTGACGACGGTGGGGTACGATGAGCTGGCGGGGTGCGTCCCGTGGTGGGGCGACGCGGAGGCGTCCGATAACCGTCGAGTCGGTCGATGGGGCGAGGCGCTGGTGTACCGGTACCTGCTGCAGAGGCACCCGGGGTGGACCGTGACCTGGGTCAACGAACACGCGGAGAGCAAATCGTTCTACGACGTCAAGATGCGAAACGTACGCGACGGAAGGACCGTTTTCGTCGAGGTGAAGACGACGAGGTCGGCGGATAAGAACGCGTTTGAGGTTTCGCCGTGGGAGTGGGATTTCGCGTGCAAGCCGGGGGTGGAGTATCACGTGTACAGGGTTTACTCCGCGGGGGAGCGTGGACGGACGCGGATCACGATCGTGAGGAATCCGGCGAAGCTGGTGCGGGAGCACGCGATATCGATGGCTTTGGCCATTTAGGGGAATGTTATGAAGGTTCGAAGGTGACTTCCGTTGTTTGCGAGTCACGTCACTTTTTCGGAAGAGTCCGAGGTTTGTCTTGCGACGTCGCTTTCGACTCTCGTCGCCACAACGAGACCCGCGTCATGAGCGAGCCGGTTAGCCACGAGCCGAAATGGGTCTGGCACGCCGCACCATCCGAGAAGGACGGCACCGGCCGCAGGCTCAGGGCACTGTGCGCGAAGCCACCGGGCGTGATGGCCGGTTTCGTCGAGGACAACTGGAGCCAAAAGTGCGAGACCCTGCAGCACGGGAGGGACTTCCTTTGGACAAGCAAACAGCCCCGTGTCCGTCAGCGCATCGAGCTGAACTGCACAGCGCCGAGCGGCAAGTTCTTTCGGATGTCCGGAATGCTAACCGCGGTCGATAACTCCCCGCCGCCGCCGGGCGTGCTGCCCCCAATCATGCCACACTGCCACGACAAGGAGGACCACACGTACGACTTCCACTACGAGGCCTTCGGAAACACGCACTATTTCGCTAAAGCCAACGGTTTAGCGGTGCTGTCGTTCGATTTCTGGCCTGGCGTGAGCTGCGGCGACGTGAGTCCGATGTGGGTTTGTCCTTCCTCTAGAAACTATTCTCCTCATTCTCATCGCCCGTCGCGCCGCGCAGGGACCCAAACGCCATGTATTCGGTCGAGATCACCTGCGACTGGACAAGTCCGCAGTCCTGGCTCCTGACTGGCATGCACCTGGCGACGGAGGAGGAGCGCGGGGGCATGGACGCGCACGAGTGGCGGTACGAACACCTCGCGCACGAGAACGAGGAGTGCGTGTGCCAGTACGGGGACCCGAGTCTATGTCTTCGAAGCGAGAAGTGCGAGTGGATCCATTTGAGGAAGTACGATAATCCTAAACCTTAAAGAATACGAGCTCCGTCCCGGCCTCCAACTCACTGCATCAGAGCCATGAGCGCGCGCTGCCTGCGCGGATTGAGCCCTTGCGCCACCCCCGCGAGCGCGCCCCTCGCGTGCATCGCGCCGAGCCGCTCCTTGATGAACCCCTGCGTGTCGATTCCGGAGATTGGGTCCTCGGCCTCGTCCTCGTCGTCGTCAACCGCGTCGTCGATACCCTGCGCCAAGATGCGGTCGAAGAGGTCGCCGCCAAAGTACGAACCGCCGCCGCCGCCGCCGTCGTCGCCGTCGTCGTCCCCGTCGGAGTCGCCCTCGGACTCCCACTCGTCGTCCTCGTCCCCGCCGCCCGCCAACGCAGCCTCCTGCGCTTCGAGCACCGCGTCCGCAAGCAGCTCCAAAATCTTCAGAGCGACCGGGACGGTCGTGTACCTGTCGGGACCCGTCGCGCGTGCCTTGGCGCGGGTGCGGATGGCGCGCTGACCGGTCTCGCCCGTCTCGATCACCAGCTCACCCCGCACGCCCACGGCGTCCAGCGCGGGGTTGCCGCTCGCGAGCAAGGTGGCGAGCGCCGACGTCGTAAGTTTGAGGTCAAAGGCACCCTGCACATCCGGCTGGTACGCGCACCACGCCCGGAGCACGAGCTCCAACGCGTTTCTCGACGGAGCCACCCCTTCTTCGCCAGTCTCCGCCGTCCCGCCGGGAGGGGGGACGGGCATCTGCGCGAGTAAGCCGATCAGCGCGTCGCAGTCGGCGTGCGCCAAACGCGCGAAAATAGACATCAACGCGGCGATCAAGTTGGGTTGCCTCGCGCTGGAAACTCTGGCGACGACGGCGGTGACGACCTCGGGCAGAATCGGCGCGATCTCGCCGGGCAGCCTGCGCAGCATCTGCCCCAGCAGCGGCGCCGCGAACGCGCTCGCGCCGTCTTCGAGGGACGGGGAGAGGAGCCTCGCGGCGGCGTCGAGGTAGGACCTGAGAACTTCGCCGCGACCCTCGCCGCCGGTCCCGTCGACCCCCCAGGCGAGCGACTCGACGCCTCCCGAGCGAAGAAAGGCGCGCAGGCACTCCGCCGCGGACTGGAGCACGCCCGCGTCGTCGGACGTGACCGCGAGCGCGACGACGTGGCGAAAGCACGCGGCGTGCGCGGCCCTGGCCTCGGCCTTCGCCGCGGGTTTCAGGAGCCCGCCCAACAGGTCGAGGGTGGACTCCACCAACATCGGTCCCTGCCGGTCCGGCGCGGCGAGAACGCCGCTCAGCGTGGGAACGGCGAGCTGGTGCAGCGAGGGGAGGCACGCGGGCACGGCAGCGAGCGCCTCGAGCACGTCCCTGGCGTCCGCGGCGAGCAACGGGTCCGCCACCTTCGCCGCCCACACCCGCAACGTCGCCGGGGCCAACGCGCCCGACCAAGCCGCCGCAGCCTCGTCGTCGCACTTGACGACGACGAGAATAGCCTCGAGCACCAGGTGGAGGGTCTCGCCCCAGTCACCGTCGTCGAGCGGCGAGACTCCCACTCCCACTCCCCCTCCGGAGGCTCCCACGTTGGGAGTCTTTCTCGCCTCGCCCGCGTTAAACTCGGACTCGAGCAGCGTTCCGAGACGCTGGTACGCGGGGCCCAGAAACGGTTTCAACCCATCCTTGGGCGCCATCGGCGCGTACTGCGCCAGCGCTCTGCACGCGCCCACGCGCAGGGGCGCGGGGGCGCGCGGGTCGAGCGACCGCAGCGACACGTCGAGAACCGCGGTCGCCGCCGCCGGGGGCGCGCCCGGCGCGAGCTTCGCCGCCACCCACAGCGCCCTGCCCAGCAAAAACGGCGGGCGGCTTCCCGTCGACCCTCCCGGGGTACCGTCCTCGCGCCCCCCGAGGTCGGCGTCGAGCACGAGTTTGAGGAACCCGGGCGCGGAGAACGTCGCGTGGACGCCCCGCTCGGCGAGCGCCTGCTCGTGGTCCAAGATGAAATCGTCCACGGTCCCCACGGCGAGCAGCGTCGCCTCGCGGATCTTCCACCAATTCGGATCCCCGGCGACGCGAGCCGCCTCCGCCTCGTCGAGGCGTCGTGACACCGCGCCCGCGAGCGCCCTCGAGAACGGCCCGTCGGCACCCCCGTCGGCACCCCCGTCGGCACCCTCTCCTTCCTCGCCGAACGCGCCGGACATCTGGTGCAACAGCATCCCGCACGCGGCGCGAACCGTCGTCATGTCGTCGTCCTCGTCGGCTACGTACGCGTTCGGGTCATCCTCCCACGCCTCTTCCTGCGCCGCCGTCATGCACATGTACCCGATGGCCCTGTGGACGGTGTCCTCCATCCCGTCTCGAAGCAGCGTTCGCAGCTTCGGGTGCTCGACGAGGCACATGATGAGCTCCAACAGCTGCGAGACGACGGACTCGAGGGAGAGTTCCTCGCCCTCCTCGTCGCGCGCGGGTTCGTACTCGTCCGATTCTTTTCCAATCGTCGTCGCGTGATACGCGGGCGCGAGCGCGTGGAAAAGCCTCGCCGCCGCCCCCAGCGGCGCCACCAGCGCGTCCCCCGCGCTCTTGGCGAAGTACTGGACCACCTGCGACAAACACCGGAGGGCTTCGAGCACGAGGCCGCACTGCCCCGGATCCGTCGGGTCCGGCGGGTTGGCGAGCGCCGCGGCGAAGACGTCCAGCCACGGTCGCAGCAGCGGCGTCATCAGGTCCCTCACCGCGCGCTGCCTCGCGCCGGACATGACGCCCAGGGTGAGGAGGCACGCGTGGAGCACCGCGAGGGCGCGGCGCTTGACGTGGAGCGTGTACATCGCCGCGTCCGCCGCGACGATGGCGCACAGTTCGGGCAGCAGCGCGGGAACCGTGTCCTCCACCTGCGTCTCCTCCATGTCGCCGAGGATCATCGCGAGGCATCGAAGGGCGCCGGCGACGGAATCCTCGCTCGTTCGCTCGCGGATGGCGCCCACGAGCTGTGCGGTGAGATTCGGCCACTGTCGCGGCCAGTCCCACGTGGCGATGGTGGCGATGGCCATGCCGCACGCGGTTCGGATCTTAGCCTCCGGATCGGCGAGTCCGTTCGGGAGGAGCTCGCGGATGGCGGCCTTCTCGTCGTCGCCCGTCTGCGGCGGGAAGAACTTGCCCTCGCCCTCCTGCCAGTGCTCCTTGACGTACTTCTTGAGCACCACCGCCGCGAGCTGCCTGGTGCCCGGCGGAACCTGCCGGTTCAGCGCGCAGCGCACCAGCGCGAGGCCGAAGCCTGGCATCGTGCCGCCCTGCGTGAGATGCTGCTCGGCGTTCACGCGCGTGGCTTCGTCGGGGCTCATGCTCGCCTCGAGGACGCGAGCGATCTCGTCCTCCATCTTGCGACGGTGGGGTTTAAAGAACGCGACGTCGCGATACGGCTACGACGTCCCCGGATGGGGCGCGCCTCTCTCTGTCCTCGCGGTCAGATCGCGGCGGTGTTTCAAAACCCGAGACAGCCGGTTTGAATCGACAGATCGAGCGTGGTGATGTGAATCCATCGGGAGTGGTGACGATTTCTCACTTTCGGGAGGCGAGCGGCGGCACCGGAGGGCGCGATGGCCGATGACCCGCCGCCCGAGCCGTCCACCGCCCCGCCCGTGGATAAGGTCGTGGTGCTGCTGAAGGCCACCGGCGACGCGCCGATCTTGAAGCAGAACAAGTTCAAGATCACCGCCAGCGATCGGTTCGAGAAGGTTGTCCAGTTTCTCACCGCGCAGCTCAAGCCGCAGATTGGCGCCGACGGGCGGGTGTTCGTGTACCTCAACAGCGCGTTCACGCCGAGGTACGACGAGAAGGTGGCGAACCTGTACGCGTGGCACGGGGTGGAGGGAAAACTCGTCGTCAACTACGCCCTGCAGCAGGCGTGGGGGTGAGGTGAGCCACGACGCCCGTCGCGTCGCCTGTCGTAGAATGATTCGTTTAGTTAGCCCACCGACACGCGGCGATGGATAGCAGGACGACGATGTACAAGCACGAGTAGATGTAAAACAGCGACGGCGCCGAGATTAGAACAGATCGAAGAACCGCTTCTTCTTCTTCTTCTTGACCTCGTTGGGATCCTCCAGGCCCTCCAGCCCCGCGAGCGGATCCTCCTCCGCCTCCTCCTCCGCGTCGCCGACGTCCGAGAACGACATGCCCCTCCGCCGCCGCCCCGACGACGGCGCCCCCCCAAAAGAG
>Ga0181573_10001392_pt1 | contig 23919 bp, 18 predicted proteins | sample 101ome_25_FD_148643 | JGI IMG/M metagenome (GOLD analysis project Ga0181573, IMG submission 148643) | Coastal salt marsh microbial communities from the Groves Creek Marsh, Skidaway Island, Georgia - 101409BT metaG (spades assembly) | ecosystem: Environmental > Aquatic > Marine > Intertidal zone...
CGTCTGCGTGTCCCGGTCTTCCATGTAGTGTTTAGAGACGGGACTGTATGTTTAGAGTCGGGACTGAAAGGAATCTAGGACCTCCGAATTCGTACGAATAATTAACTCAAAGATCCGGGGCCACGGCGGTCACTCTACGGTCGCATTGATCGCCCGCGAGCGCAGGGCTACACTTGAATGGACAATCAAGACCATGAAGACGGCTGTATTGAACGGATTCGGCAGGATCGGTGTGTGTCGTCTTGTTGGCACTCCTGGTCTTGCATCGTCCAGCAAGACACCCCTTACCTACCACGTCCACTCACGCACGCACCCTTCCGATACCTGATATCCCAGGCCGCCTCGCGTTCCGCGACAACTACGACAAGACCTCGGATGTCACCGGCTTTGCGGTCGTTCACGTCAACGATCTGGCGTCGGTCGAATCGGCCGCCTACCTGCTGAAATACGACTCTGTCCACGGGACATGGCGGCACGCGGTCGACATCAAGGACGGGGCCATCGTAATCACGCACGCGACGACGGGTGACGTCTCGACGATCACGTACAGCCAGGAGAGCACGCCAGAGGCCCTGGCAAATCGCCTGCACGGGATCGACGTGGGCTACGAGCTGGTGCTGGAGGGGACGGGGGTGCACCTGACGCGGGCCCAACTGGCGCCGTACTTCCAGGGCAACGGGCACGGGAAGGCGCAGAAGGTGGTGGTGACGGCGCCGGTGAAGGATGCGGATCGTCCGGCGGCCAACATTGTGTACGGGGTGAACCACGACACGTACGACCCCATCAGGGACGACGTCATCACGGCGGCCTCGTGCACGACCAATTGTCTTGCGCCGGTGGTCAAGGTCATCCATGAGAGCCTGAAGATAAAGCACGGCTGCATCACGACGGTGCACGACGTGACCAACACGCAGAGCATTCTGGACTGCCCGAACCACAAAAAGTCCGACCTGAGGCGGGCGAGGTCCGCGCTGGTCAACCTGGCCCCGACGTCTACTGGATCGGCGACGGCGATTGCGTTGATTTTCCCAGAGCTGAAGGGCAAGTTGAACGGGCTGGCGGTCCGGGTGCCGTTGACCAATGCGAGCATCACCGACTGCGTGTTCGAGGTGGAGAGGGGGACGTCGGTGGAGGAGGTGAACGGGCTGTTCAAGGCGGCGAGCGAAGGCGCGCTCAAGGGAATCCTGGGCTACGAGGAACTGCCGTTGGTGAGCACGGACTACATCAACGACCAGCGGTCGGGGATCGTCGACGCGCTGAGCACCCAGGTGATTGACGGGACGATGGTCAAGGCATACGTCTGGTACGACAACGAAATGGGATATAGCTGTCGCTTCGTCGACGTGGCCAGCATGGTGGCCAAGAGCCTTTCGTAATGACTGATGATTATCGTCATGATGACTGACTGAAAACCCAACCATGAACCCCTTCTCAATCTTTCCGCACACACAATAATAACGCATTGTGCGGGACACGCATATATCCGTTGAGATGTCTCTCGTCTCGTGCGCTTCGACAGCGCCGAGCGCCTGGTGGGAGTCGTCAGCGTCGGTTTTTCCTCTTCGAAAGTTGCATCCCGAGTTGGCTCGACAACGGCGGTGCCGCCTCGACCACCGCCTCGACCACCGCCTCGACCACCGCCTCGCGCCACCTCGTGCGCTTCCCGCCCTTTTGGTAGCCTACCATCTCGTCGCCCTGGACGTTCCCCTCCCCGTCGAGGCTGTTGGGGCCGTCCAGGCCGTCGTCGAGCAGCGACAAGGCGACGGCATCGCGAGCACGGGCGCGGGCGCGGGTCGCGTGACCATTCCCAGACGGCGGGCGGAATCCATGCTGGTCGACGCGTACCGAGAGAAGCTTGCCGGATTGACGGACGCCGAGGTGTCGAGACTATTCGAAATAGAGGTGCTGAAGGAGTTTCCGAGCGGGGAACTTCTCAGCCCTGGCGGTGGTGATCGACGTACTGAACGAGACGGTGGTGATCGAGAACTCGAACGCCAACGAGAACGAGAACGAGAACGAGAGCGCGAACGAGGAGATGGAAGGCGACGTGACGAGCCCTGGAGCGTCTCTCCCTCGCCCGCTCCGACGACGGCAACGACTCGGCAACAAAAGGGATCCCAGCCACCCGGGGAGACGGAGAGGGTCGACGAGACGGCATCACTGCTCGGCATGCAGCGTTCTGATGGCAAGACAGGCACGGAGGCCCCGTCGCCGTCGACGAATCCAATCACAAGCCTCTTTGGCGACGTCAAAGATCCGAAAGACGTGGCCGTCCCGGTGATGGGCACCGGCGCGCTGGTTCTGGGCGTTTCGCTGATTTACATGCTGATATCGACGCTTTCCGGGAGGACGGGTGGCGAGGAGCAGACCGCTGGCGGGGAAGCAGCCGGGAACACCGACGGCAACGGCACGAGTGTGCCCCTTCCGCCGCCGGGACAGGACCCGTACCTCATGTACGAGCAGTCTGATGGACAAGGAGAAGTGATCTGGCAGCGGCAGGGTGATGCCGGCGACCCGAGGCCAGTGGAGCGGCGGGCTCCGTCGACCACCGCGACGACGACAGAGGACCCGTGGCGGACGCCGATGAACGGCGGCAGTCCGGTCGCCGGTCGCGGCCCGCGATCGCCGGAGATGACCGCGGAGAAGCCGGTCATTCCATCCGCGCCCAAGGACGTCCTGGACAATGCCGAGGGCCTGAGAGTAGAGCGAGCGGCACCCCGATCATCGGAGTGATTTCCCACACACAAAGAGAAAGTAATTCGAGTCGGTTCGCGTCAATATGAGCTATTACGTGCTCTACGAGTCAGCTTCGGGCTACGGCCTCTTCGAGGTCAATGGCTACGACGCTTTGGCCAACAGCCCCGACGACCTGCAATCGTCCATCATCGATATCAGCCGCTTCGGGAAGTCGGTGAAACTTGCCGCATTCAAGCCGTTCACGTCTGCTGCGAATGCTTTGGAGCAGATTAATGCCGTGTCAGAGTCTCAGGTGCGTGGTTTCGAGAAACGCATCCGGTGTTTGCATGCCCCTTCCCGTCGCGTTCTCGGCAGGATCCGACCCGACACGCCCACCTGCGCCTCACTGGACTCTATTTACACACCTTCCAATAGGCGACGGAAGACCTTGTCACGTTCCTCACCACAAACTTGCCCAAGGTCAAATCGAGTTCGAAGGCCAAGTTCAAGCTGGGCGTGAGCGAGGCCAAGCTCGGGTCTGCCATCCAGGAAGAGACGAACGTGCCGTGTGAGTGCAATGAGATGACTGGAGAGCTGCTTCGGGGGGTGCGCTTGCACTTCACGACCTTCCTGAAGGACTTGAGCGACCAGGACATGTCGCGGGCGCAGCTGGGTCTGGCGCACTCGTACTCGCGTGCCAAGGTGAAGTTCAACGTCAACAAGTCTGATAACATGATCATTCAGGCTATTGCGTTGCTGGACACGCTGGACAAGGACGTGAATACGTTTGTGATGCGGGTGCGCGAGTGGTACTCGTGGCATTTTCCCGAGCTCGTCAAGGTGGTCAGTGACAACTACCTGTACTCCAAGCTGGTGCTGCTCATCAAGGACAAGGGCACCCTGAGCGATGACAGTATTCCGGCACTGAAGGAGGTGCTCGGAGACGAGGAGCAGGCGAAGGAGGTCGTGGACGCCGCCAAGGCGTCGATGGGACAGGACATCTCGCCGATCGACTTGATCAACATCGAGGCGTTCGCGAAGCGGGTGATCTCGCTGGCCGAATACAGGCACAAGCTGTTTGCGTATCTGCAGGACAAGATGGGCATCGTGGCGCCCAACCTGGGGGCGCTGGTGGGAGAGCTGGTGGCGGCGAGGCTCATCTCGCACGCTGGATCGCTGACGAATTTGGCCAAGTATCCGGCGTCGACGGTCCAGATTTTGGGAGCGGAGAAGGCGCTCTTTCGCGCGCTGAAGACGAAGGGTAACACGCCAAAGTACGGGCTGATCTTCCACTCGAGCTTCATCGGGAGGGCCAAGCAGCGGAACAAGGGGCGCATCTCGAGGTACCTCGCGAACAAGTGCAGCATCGCCTCTAGGATCGACGCGTTCGCGGATCACTCGACCAAGGCATTCGGAGAGGCCATGAAAGAGCAGGTTGAGGAGAGGCTGAGGTTTTACGAGGAGGGCGTGGCGCCGAAGAAGAACGCCGACGCCATGGCCGAGGTCATCGCCGCGCTCGGCGACGCAGCCGGCGACGGCGGCGCGGACGGAGCAGTCACTCCCAAGACCAAGTCGGGCAAGAAGAGGAGCAAGTCTGGCGATGACACAGAGAAGGGAAGCTCCAAAAAATCATCAAAAAAGGCCAAGAAGGAGAAGGAGAGCAAGGAGAAGAAGAAGAGCAAGAAATAGCGCTCGGAGACGACCGGCACGGGCAGTGCCCCACCCACAAACAGATGACTGTACACTCTACTGATAGTATATATCGCGTGTGAAGATCATGATTCACAACCCATCATCATCAGACGTACGCTGCTTATTCAAAGGACGGAGAAACGGTCTCGAGGCCTCGCCTAGAACAGCCCGACGACGCGCCACCAGACCGAGCCGATCAGCAGCCACATGACGAAATTGAAGGTTCCCATGATGCCACCGTACTTGAAAACTTCCTGGAGCTCCAGGTATCCGGCACCGTAGTAGACCGCGCCCTGGCCGGAGCCGTAGTGGGTCAAGCTGCCGAAGAGGTTGGACATGACGCCGAGGGACAGGGCGGCGAGGACGCCCGGCACGCCCGTCGAGAGCATCATGGCGAGGAAGGCACCGTACAACGCGCCGACGTGGGCCGTCTGGGAGGCAAAAAGATAGTGCAGCGCAAAGTAGGCGGCGTTGAGGAGGACGAATACCTGCGGCCATCCCATGTTGGCGGCCACGAGCTGGGCTCCGACCTGGTTGGCAAAGTGGGAGATGACGCCCAGCGAGTTCAGCTGGCCGGACATGCCGACGAGGATGGCAAACCAGAAGAGCGTGTCCCATGCTGCCGGGTACGTCAAGCACTCCCTCCAGGTGAGGACACCCGAAAGCAGCAGCCCGGAGAGGCCGATCATGGCCGTGGTGACGGCTGACACGCCGATGGCATCGCCGCAGACCCACAGGCACACGGCGGCACCCATAGTCGCCAGCATGATCTTCTCATCCCGTCCCATCGGTCCCATGCTCTCAAGGCGCTTGGCCGCCAGCGCCGGGGCCTCGGGCGTCTCCTTGATCTCGGGCGAGAAGATCTTGTACATGATGATCGGCGTCAGCATCAGACAGCCGAGGGCCGGCACGATGGCGGCGATAAACCAGGTGGTCCATGCGGACGGGATCAGGACGCCCATCTCGGTCGCGATCTTCAAGCAGAGCAGGTTCTGCGCCGCCGCCGTCAGGAAGAGGGCGGACGAGTTGACCGATCCCTGGAACTGTGTGTTGACCAGGAAGGCGCCGAGCTTTTTCCTCGACTCTTCGTTGGGCTTGGATCCCGCGCTCAGGGAGAGCGAGTTGATGATCGGCATGAAGATGCCACCGGCCCTGTTTTTTGCGGCAGCGGTCGAGCGCCAAGCGTGAGAGAGAGAGAGAGTGGGGGGTGAGGGGCGGGGGCGAGCGGGGAGCGGGGAGCGTCGCGACGACGTACCTGGCAGTCGTGGACGGCATGGCCGGGGCGATCAGGGCCTCGGCGAACGACAGGCCTGGCGAACAAGCGCGTGAGGGAGCAAGGGAGCGAGAGAGTGAGAGTGAGAGTGAGAGTGAGAGTGAGAGTGAGAGAGGCATGGGAGGGCCTTGGCGGGTCGCATCCGGGATTTGTGGATGGGTAATACGCACCGTACGCGAGACCCAGCGTACTCTTGCCGAAGAATTTCACAAAGATCTGGGCGACCCGCTCGCCGAGCCCGGTCTTCTCGAAACCCTTGGCGAAGAAGAAGGAGACGACGATCAGCCAGATGACGTCATTGGTGAAGGCCGAGAATGTCTGGGTGAACGACAGCGTCTTGGTCGCGATGGCCACCGTCGCGGACAAAAAGGCCCAGGCGCCCACGGGGAGGGGCTCGAGCACGAGTCCCGCGATCGTCGACACAAAGATCGACAGCAGCGTCCAACCCTGCTGGGTGATGCCCGCGGGCGTCGGAACGGCAAAGTTGAGGACGAGTCCGAGAGATACGCACGCCATGAGCGGCGCCAGCTTGGCGCCCGGCCAGGACGGGGACGGGGACGGGGGGGGCGCGACCGCGGCGGCCGCGAGTGCCACCGGGGAGGCGGCTGCGGCCTGTGCCACGACCGTTTGCTTCGTGGTGCGCTGCCTCAGCGTGGGCAGGGCGCTGCGTCGTGAAGGGTTCGCAGGGACGTCAGTAAGTAGTAGGAATGTCGTTCGAGCGGGACGGTGCGGGACGGTGTTGCGCCAATCGGTCCTGCCATACCTCCGAATCGGCGTCATCGTCCTTTGTGCGGGATAAGCGACGCGTGCATTGTGCCGAGAGCCGGTAACGGCGGGGCGAGAGGAGCAAACAGCCACCCGCATGTTCCTTCAATTTGGCCTTTCCGAGCACTGTGGTGGGGCTGGGGGGCTCGTCCGTTGATTATTTGACTGTGTGGTTCTGTTCCTTCCACAGTGAATGAAGAACAACACAAATATTCATCAAGACAGGTTCCGGCATATACCTGCCTCACGACGACCGCATTTTCTTGTTCTTGTTCTTGGGCGGCGACCCGATCGACGACGACGCCAGTCACAAAGCGAAGGCAGCCACTGCAGCCGTGAGCCCGGCCGTGGCGCTCGCGCTCACCACGTTGATGCCGTTGTTGTCGAGCAGCGGCCAGCCCGAGATTGGCGACACGTCTGGCCCAGACTTTCCAGTGATCTTGCCCGTCTTCCTGTTGTAGCCAGTGAACTGGATCGTCGCTCCGAGGACGCTGTCGATCAGCGAGCCCACCAAGCCGGCGCCGACGCCCAGGGGGATGACCTTCCATTGCGACTGGTATGATTGGTACGAGCCGCCCGTCAACAGAAAGAAGAGCGAGCCGACAAAAAGACCGCCCATACAGCTCGAGAACATCCCCAGCAACGTCACGCCTCCGTTGGTTCCTTTTCGGACGGGCCGAAGGGTCGTGATGAGCCGCGGCTCCTCGTCGCTGAGCTGTCCGATCTCCGAAGACCACCTGGCGAGCGAGCGAGCGATCACGGGGCGATCACGGGGCGATCATGGGGCGAGTGAGTGGGCGTGCATAGGGAGGGCGGGGAGACGAGAGAGTGAAACAAACACCCACGTGTCTCCCGCACAGCAGGCGATGTATCCCAAGAATGCCGCCGTCAGTAAAGAATAGAGCGGATCGGTCGACATGGGCAGGAGGGCGAGGTCCTTGCCGGCCGAGAAGGCCGCCGCGGCCGTCGCGAGGATGGCGGGCATGGCCCCGTTCGAGTAGACCTGACGAGCGAGCAAGTGAGTGAGCGAGCAAGCGAGTGAGCGAGAGGGCGGGCGTTGACCACGGGGTGGCCATCTTCGGTCTCTGGCAACGAAAAAAAAACCACCTGGATCCAATTCCGCTGGCCTCCCTTCCTGTGTCCCTCCTCGACGTCCTTGTTCTCCTCCCCAAACGCGGTCAGCGCGCTGCTCACGAAGAAGAACCCGAGCAACACGAGGCCAGCCCGAAAGCTTGAGCTGACGGTCGCCCACCCGACGACGAGCGCCGCGAGCGCGCCAGACGGAGACAGCGACAGGTTCCGATAGCCGCGAACGCCGACGGCCCCCGCCAGGAGGAACCCGCCCGCGAGCCTGACAGTCATCCCAAACGCATGCATCGTCCAGCAGTACGCCACAAGGGCTGCAGCCTTGAGCAAAGGCCGCATCAGTCGCATGGCCTTGTCGAACGTCGTCGGGAGCCGGGCGCTCGGCAAATCCTCGAGGTGTTCGACCGTCCGCTCGGCATCGACGACCGCTTCCTGCGCCCTCGACAGCAGCTTATCGATGGTTTCTGCTGCATCAGGTCTGTCCCCTGCGTTTCCCTGAGGCTGGCTGGACGCTCTGGGCCGTACGCGCGCGTGGTGGCTGTGCCCGCTGGTGTCGTGAGTGCGATAGCGGTGCCGAGCGCTCGGAGGTGTGCGACACGACGCGATCGCCACCCGCATCCTGTGTGTATGTATCCCACGCTCGTGTGTCGACGCGTCGTAAGATGTATAATAGGACGAGACACGGCGGAGCACCCAAAACAACAAAACAACGTTTTCCAAACTTCTCCCTGTATCGCCGATACGAGTCGTATCGTCTCGTCTCGTGGGCATGTACGGCGTCCTTCGATCGATCCGCCGCCAAGGCATGCTGGCCGCGCGGCGCAGTCACGCGTGGGGCAGTGCGGTGGGGTCGTCGTGCGGTCACGGTGACGACTGTCGAGAGCGATACGACCACCTAGAGCGGTCCGACCACAACCGGGACCTCGCCAGTCAGTCAGCAGGAGCGAGAGAGACGGAACAGTCGTCCGTCAACCGTGCCGAGGCAGACAAGTTTGCCAAGCTGGCGCCGTCGTGGTGGGACCCGAGCGGGCCATTCAAGCCGTGCGTATTTGTATTAGATCGGCAGTCGTCAGCGCGACCTGACGACTCTGTCTGACTCCCGATCGCTCGGACGATCGAACGATCGAACGATCGAACGATCGCTTGAATGATCGCTCACGCACTCGTGCTTCTCGTTTGCCAGGCTCCACGCATTGAACAAGGCGCGGTGCGAGTTCATCAAGGGGGTGGTCGACGACTACATCCGAGAATCGGGTCCACTCACAAAGCTGCGTATTCTTGACGTTGGGTGTGGTGGCGGCATCCTATCCGAGTCGCTCGCGACCATGAACTTCCGGGACCGAGGCGGAGACGTCGGCCCCGATTCCGACCCCGATCATGATGGTGGTCTCGATGTCCGCGTTCTTGGCATCGACGTAAATCAGGAGGGCATCGACGCGGCCACGGCACATCGAGACGTCGAGCACCCATCCATCTCGAAATTGCGTCTGACGTACGAGGCCGCTGCGATCGAAGACTTGCTCGAGCGCCGGTCGTTCGAGCCGTTTGATATTACCATCTCCAGCGAGGTGATCGAGCACGTCGATCATCCGAGCGCATTCTGTCGGAACTTGATTCGTGCGACGGCACCTGGCGGCCGGATCGTCATCAGCACACTCAACAGGACGGTCAAGAGCTACGGACTGGCCATCGTCGCCGCGGAGACGCTCCTTCGGATGGTCCCCGAGGGCACGCACGATTGGTCCAAATTCCTCACGCCCGAAGAGGTCATCCTGATGATGACGTCCGGCGGCGTTCCAGGCAAACCGGACGCCGAGGTGGCACTCGATTCGATGGCGGGCATGGTGCTCAACCCGCTGACGGGACTGTGGAAACTCGACGGCGACGACGTCGACGTCAACTACATCCAGGCGTTCAGAAAGAGGTGATGACGAGCGAAGACGACTCGTGTGACCGAGCCTTCGATGTGATCGTCGTCCTGGAGAGGTCCCAGGCCCTCTGGGCCTGGGCGAGGACGCGGACTCCCCCCTATCCTGTTTGCGCAATCGTCTCTCGTTTACCTATTAAGACTCTCCACGCCGCCCGTCGCCGTCCCTCAATATTATCTATTATACACGAGCTGACGTCTGTGCTATGATTGCTTCGTTGTCTTCCGTTGCTTCGATTAGCAGCACGGCTGCCTTCTCCACCAACTCCAAGGCGAATGTGGCGCAGCGCGGTGCCCTTCAGGTGCGTCCAGGCGTTCAAACGGCGGAATGATCCGTTACGTGCTCAATGTGGCGCAGCGGCGCCACCGAGCGGGCCCAGTGGCCGGATAATGCCGTCGTCACAAACGGCTCCATGTTTGTCTGCCGAATCCAACCTCGCTCGCTCGAGGGCGCCCGGGTTGCCACGGCGTCGATTAGCCCGTCCAATGGCCATATGATCCCATGGGACGCGCGACTGCCCCTGATCCGTGCCTCGCGCGGTCGCACCGCCCGTTGCACATGTCTCTAGAATTGCCCTCCTCGGCAACCGACTCGCTCACTCCCGCCCTCTCGATCGTCGATGTTCCGCTCGCAGGTCCGCGCCGCCGGTATGAAGGAGCTTCGTGACCGTATTGGATCGGTCAAGAACACCCAGAAGATTACCGAGGCCATGAAGCTGGTCGCTGCCGCCAAGGTCCGCAGGGCCCAGGAGGCTGTCGTCAACGGTCGTCCCTTCGCGGAGAACCTCGTCAAGGTCTTGTACGGCGTGAACCAGAGGCTTCAGGTCGAGGACGTTGACTCCCCGCTGGTCAAGATCCGCCCGGTCAAGAAGGTCCTGCTGGTTTGCGTCACCGGAGACCGCGGTCTGTGCGGTGGATACAACGCGCAGATGATCAAGAAGACCGAGCAGAGGTACAACGAGCTCACCGGTATGGGAATCGCTGTGTCTCTCGTCTGTATCGGAAAGAAGGGAGCCGTCTACTTCAAGAGGCGCCCGCAGTACGAGATTGCGGCCACCTTTGAGGTCGGCCAGAGCCCGACCATCAAGGAGGCCCAGGCCGTCGCCGACGAGATTTTCGCCGATTTTGTGAGCGAGAAGGTCGACAAGGTCGAGCTTGTCTATACCAAGTTCGTGAGTCTGATCTCCTCCTCGCCGGTCGTGCAGACGATGCTGCCGTTGAGCGCGGAGGGAACTGTTTGCGACATCGACGGCAACTGCGTCGACGCCGCCGAGGACGAGATCTTCAAGCTGACCACCAGGCAGGGCAAGCTCGTCGTCGAGTCCGAGACCACCACCACCGAGACCGGAGGACTCGACGAGTCCCTGATCTTCGAGCAGGACCCCGTGCAGATTGTCGACGCGTTGCTGCCGCTCTACCTGAACGCGACCCTGCTCAGGTCCCTCCAGGAGGCCCTCGCCTCCGAGCTGGCTGCCAGGATGAACGCCATGAGCAACGCCTCTGACAACGCCGCCGACCTCAAGAAGAAGCTCAACCTGTCGTACAACCGCAAGCGCCAGGCCAAGATTACCACGGAGCTCTCGGAGATCTGCGCCGGTGCCGGATCCGTTTAAACCATAGTCATTTTTACGTTTCATTCGTAGTAAGGATTTTGCTCATGTTTTTCTCGTCGTCATCGTGGTCGTTGCGGCACCGCATCGTGCTCGCTCCGCGAGCGACACGTGGTGCCGCCGGAGACGTCTTCCTCCTCCTCGGTATCGATCTGTCTTTCTCGTGAGCTGCAAAGTCAGCGGGTTTGGGGGGAGCGAGGGGGTGTTCTTGCCTTCTCGCGACGTCGGGATGCATCTGCTGCTCTCTCCGCCTCGTACTACAGGTTTATTGTCAGTGAGGCCGTCTCTCTCTTCCTCTCTTCATCGTGGTGGCAGGCGGCCACGAGATTGCGGAACAGCCGGGCAGGAGGACGGAAAGAGCTCGGTCGCGCGCAGCACAGAAGCATTCGGCGACACTCTCCGAATTCGCGCTCGTCGCGCAGTTTACAGTGACCCCCTGCAGCGACGTACGCGCGATCATGTTGGGAGGGAAGAGTCCTGTGAAGTCGCAGCGTGGCGCGCCGAGTCCTGTCAAGTCGCGGGAAACCGAGTCTGACGACCGGGCGCACTCGCCTCAGAAATCGGCGGGCAGCGGAAGGACCGCCGGGCCGACAGAGTCAGAGACGCCGGCGCCACCCCCGGGGGCTTCCCCGTCTCGGGTACCACAAGAAGCGCCGAGGTCCAGCCCCGTCGTGCCGTCGTTGAACCTGTCGAACGTCAAGGAGCGGGCGGCCACGAGAGGCGGTCGACCAAAGGTCGCCGGCAAAATCGAAGAGAACGTCATCTATAGCGACTCCAAGATGATGAACGAGGCAGCAAGACGGCGAGAGGTGGAGATCTTGAAGATGAAGGTCAAAGAGCAGCGGGACAAGGACAGCAAGAGCGAACGTGACCGGGAACGGAACGGCGGCAAAAACAGGCAGGGCAACAGGAACGACAAGGAGTGGGCGTATCTGACGTCGACCAACCTGAAGGAGTGTTCCAAGGGATATGCGGACTCTTCCAGTCGTCAGCACGCGATGCAACGCGTCAAGCACTGGGTCCAGCACTCGAATCCCCCGTACGAGACCAACCCATCGCCGGGCGTCCCGGCCCTCGTGGCGTCGACAAATCCTCGGAAAAAGCCGCTCGACGTTGCGTCGTTCTGGGGCTGTTGCACGTGTCCGCGGACAAAAACGTGACCTACGATGCTGCGATGACGTGATGCTGCGATGACGATGACGATGACGATGGGGACACCGACAAGAATGCACGACCACCCACGGGAACGGGAACGGAAGGAACGGAAGAACCGAATGAACGACTCTGAGGAGATATGCTGGCCTACGATGACATGGTTATTCATTGAAAGAAATGCAGGGTTCGTTCAGTAGAGGAAAAAGGGTCCTTTTGGGGCAGGATGAAAAAGAATACGTCACCGCCCGTGATCGTTGTTGATGAACATGTCCAGCACGTCCGAGTCGTGGTCGTCGAGCTTGCCGGCGCTGCTGCCGATCCCGAAGTTCGGCAATGCGTCTGGAGCGCTGCTTGATCCCGTGCGGATAAACTCAGAGACCAGATCGACTTTTTCGGCCTTGTTTGGGGAGTTGTCTCCCGAGCTGTTGAGCCCTTGGGCGGTCATGCTGTCAAAGTCGCTGGCCTGTGGCATAGACGACATGTTCCCATTTTCGGGGAAGCAGGGTGAAGCCGTCCTGATGTCGGTGCTGCAAGCGTCTGCCGTCTGCTGCGGCAAGTTGCCGTGGGCTTGCGGGTGCCCGGACTGCGGATTTCCCAGAAGATTTCCGCCAAGACTCGCCGAACGAGTTGCCGGAATACCAGCTTGCCCGGGAGAATAGCCGGGTGCACCGTTCGGCGCGAAACCGGCGGTGCCTGTAGGCTGGTAGAACATGGACGAGGTCGCCGACCTGTACGCGGCAGGCGGCTGGCCGGCAAGCCCGTTGTTGTGCCAGCCAAAGGCGCCCTGCGGGGGCGCGCCGTACACGGGGAGTACATCGTACATAGGATGGTACGCGCCCTGATGTCCCTGATATCCATATGCCGGCTGGTAGCCCGGCGTCCACGGGGTGCCGCAGCTATGCAGGTTGGGCATCGAGCTCGAACCCTGCATGCCGGGGGCGTGGGCCGACGCGTCGGGCGAGCCTTCCATACCGTCCATGCTCGTCGAAGATTTGCTGTTCTTTTTCCCTTTCTGCAAGGGCGGCTTGCCGACGTCCATGTTGGCCTCGTGCACCCCGGACATGACGGCCCCGAACGACGACCCGGCCCTGGCCTTGCTCGCGTTGGGGTGCTCCTTGCCCCCCGCCACGTTCTCCACCCGTTTGAGGTATAGTCTATACTTCTGCAAGTGCGACGCGACGTTCTCCCTCGTCAGCCCCTCGACCTTCATCAGGTCCAAAATGCGCTTGGGCACGGCCTTGTCGATCCCCAGCGTGTTGACCGCCGAGACAAACTGCTGGTGCATCTCCACGGACCACACCACCCGCGGCTTCTTCCCGCCGCCTCCGCCCTCATGCTCCGCCCGCACCACCTCGTTCTCCTTCCGCTTACCCGATTTGTTCGACAACTGTGTCTCGGACTCGTGGTCCGTGCCCCCCTCGGCGCTCAGATGCGTGCTCCGCCGCCGGATGACGTGCTGCCACACATTCCGCAGCTCCTCGATACGCACCGGCTTGATGAGAAAGTCGACAGCGCCGTGCGTCACGCCCCGAAGCACCACGTTGGTGTCCCCGTCGCTCGACATCATGATGACCGGCATCTCAAGCTCGAGGCCGACGCTCTCGAGCAGCTTGAACCCGTCCATATCGGGCATGTACACGTCAGAAAGCACCAGATCGTACTGATCCGGCGTCCCTTGCTTTGCCTTCAGATCCTCCAGTGCCTCGCGCCCGTTCGACTTGGTGTTCACCTCGTAGCGACAGCGTTTGAGCATGGCAGAGACCACGCGCAGGCACATGGCGTCATCGTCCACGACGAGCACCTTTAAGCCCACTGGGCTGAATTCCGTGTCTGCCATGGGCTGGATTCGGCACGTTGGAGTGGCAAACGGCCTTTATCTTCGCTTCCGAATCCGTCCCAAATGGAAACGCCTACTGCGTCGTCGAATCGCCCTTTCCGCCCGTCCCCAGCAGCTCGATGAACGAGATGGATGAGTGCGCGAAGACGGGCCGGACGACACGCTGGACGAGACGATCCGGCCAAGTGCGACGAGTTGCTCGAGTCGAATCGCTCTTGAATGAAATTAACGCGCAAAGCCACTCGTCGATCCGTGGGCTCTACACTCGGAAAGCTTTGACTACGTTTGACTCTCTCTACGAACTACTGATGAACCACTGATAAGTGAACAACAGAGTAGGAGTGATTGCCCCCGTCGCCCCCCCTCGGTCATCGCAGGAGAGACGACACGATGCGGTCTGCCGTGCTCGGCGCGAGGGTCAGACCGCTGCCCTCGTGGCCTGCGGCGACAAACAAGCCGGACACTGCCTCGACCGGGCCGACGATCGGCCCGGTCGCTGAGAACGGACGGAGGCCGACGCGGGTCTCGAGCAGCACCTCGCTGCCGTCGAGCAATGAAGGCAGGTAGCGACGAGCGGCTCGCATGATGTCGTCGACGGCGCGGGAGTTGACGGTCTGGTCGAAGTCGCCGAGCTCCCTCGACGAGCCGATGAGCAGCGCCCCGTCTATGTCACTCTCAGTCGCCGTGAACGTGACATCATACGCGTCGTGATTTACCACGCAGTGATTGTCACGCAGGGATATGTAGTGCTTGGAGTAGGAACTCTCCATGATCCCGTGATTGAGGAGCCTCTGTCTTCCTCGTCGCTGGCCCACCTCGAGCTTCAGGAGGTGACCGCGACGGGGAACGATGGCGTCGCGCCACCGATCGCCATCGTCTCCGTCGAGCCACGAGGACAGGAGCGTCGAGGACCAGGCGCCCGCACAGACGCACACGGCGTCTGCGAGAATGGTTTTCGAGCCGTTGGCGCGGTCCGTGGGGTCCGCGCAGACCACGCCCTTGGCGGCCCCACCATGGACAATCAGGTGCTCAACCGTGGATCCGAAGTAGGATTGGAAACGCGGAGACCGTTCGCACTTTCGGAACATGGCCCTGGTTGTCGCTTGGCCGTCGATTTGCCCGTCCGACGGGAGCATGGCGCCTGCGAAAATGTCTGCCACGCTGTCTGAGAGGGAAGGCTCCTCCTTGACCACGCTCTCTCTGTCGGGTAGGAACGTCGCACGATCTTCGATGGGCAACGCGTCGTTCACCGCCGCGACGCGCGCCTCCAGCTCGACGCCCTCCTCGGGGGTCGTCGCCAGGAGCAGCGACCCGCACTGGTCGACCGTGAACGACGCGTCGGCAGCGGCGAGCTCTCGCCATCGGGCCCTTCCTTGGAGTGCCATACTCCAGGCATCTGCGTTCATCGGATCGCGGTGCAGCTGCCATAGGTAGCCCTGGCCGGCGCCGGTCGCGCCAGCGCACAGGCCGTCGGCCCGCTCGACCACGGCCACGGACAGGTCGGTCTTCTCGAGGATGTCGTGCGCGATGAACAGCGAGATGATGCCCGATCCTACGAGGACGACGTCGACTTCGACTTCGTGGCTGCGAGCGGGGGCGAGGTGTCCGACCCCTCGCCAAGACGGTCGTCGTCTTCGGTTGTTGGGGTTTGGATTTGGATTCCGCGTGGCAGGGGGGACTCGAGTCCCGGGAGCTGCGCCCGCGCCGAGGCGCTTCATATCTGGTCTCTCTGAGCTATTCTAATGCGCGTGTCTCCTGGTCTCCTCTCTCTCTCTCTCTCTGTTTTTCTCTCTGCCTTTCGAAAGGTCCGGTTCACCCACGAAGTGCACACGCACACCACCTCTCCTCGACGCCATCACCATATCAAGGACTCAATGCCACACAAGGCGGGCGCGTGCTCGACGTCAGTCACACGCACGCCCACACGCGGCCAAGAGCCGAGCGCACCGCCGAGCGCACCACCGAGCGCACCACCGAGCGCGGCAGTTGAATGAATGAATGAAATACATGTATTATGAAATAATGAAATAGTAGTAGGTGGTATGTGTAATGTGGGTGTAATGTAGTTGTAGTACTCGTCATTGGCTTCGTCAATACCTATATCATGGGTGTCCCCTTCCGTGACCTCCCGACCAACGGTCGCACCGGGGCACCGGCCACGTTTCGGGACGTGGTGTTTATTGTTTTGTTTATTGATGTTTCTTGTTCCTACTGCGGGCACTTGACAAAGTCCCAGGTGATCGGCTTCCTGTCCCAGGAGTACCCCGTGGCCGCCTTGAGCGCATCGCTAGACAGGTCGACGGAGTGGCCAGTCTTCTTGGGGCAGGCCCACGCCGGACACAGGTCGACGACTTTGACAATGACGGTTCCCTTCCGTCCCTTGACCTTCAAGCACTTGCCACAGTGCCTGCCGCCCTGCCAGTCGCGCGCATTGAGCGCGGCATAGTACTGGCGCCAGCGGGACGGGAGGCGGCGAGCGTTCAACTGGCAAGCGTTCTTGCCCGTTTTATCGATCTGAAGATGGGATGGTGCGGTGGCAAAGTGCGGACGAGCAGTGAGTCATGGGTCGTTCTGTTGGAGGTCGATGCATGCAGCGGCGCTGCGCAGCGCCGCATGGACTGTTGACTATTCACGCACCTGGTTTTTGCCGCTGTAGGCGGTCCCGTCTCCCCTACGCGATCCAGCGTAGCAAACGTGGAGAATGATGGCGAGCAGCGCGAAGAAACGGATCAGATAAGACATTTTCCGTGGTTTTGGTGGGCGTTCGGGAGATGAAAAAATGTGGACAGAGCTGGGCTGACGAGTGGAATGCGAGGCGATACGGGGGTACGTTTGGACGAAAGACGGCCAAATGTGAAAGAATATGAGGAAAGAATTCTGCTTGACGCGGTGGACGTCGTGTCGGTCGTCGGAAACTCGAAGCGGCAGCCAGTCAGACACTGGTCTGCAGACCCCAGCAGACGCCGCCCACGCCCACCCCCGCGCCCTCCTTGGAACTACCCGAGCCTTGATGGAATCTCCGTGGCCCGCTTTCGTATCCCTCCCTTCGTCTCCTTCGAGGACCCGGCAGTGGCGGTGACTCTGAGAACCGGGGTGAGCAGGGGGCGACGCCCGGGCCTTGATCGGACACCAGCGACCCGAGCCGGTCCGCCTCCGATCTACTGGACGTACCTCTTGCGCCCTCGGGAATCCATATACATCATGTAGTATCGCCCCTCAGGACGCGTGCCTTGCTGGCGCGGCCCCGCTCGTCGTCGATCGCGAGCGAGAGACAGATCTCGACGGAGGATTCCTTCTCGTGACAAGACATTCAATTCACACGCGACGACCACCCCGTTTCGTCCGTCCGTCCGTCCGTCCGTTCGGAACACGCTCGCCGCCCATTGTCGCCGTCGCCTCTGCGAGACGCGAAACATTTCCAACTGCATCCCTGTTCATGCAACACGACTCGGCGACATGGCAAGGGGTAGCAAGCGCCAAAAGAAGCAGGACGACTTCTTCGAGAGCGGAGAAGATGACGACGTCGAATTTGCCGATGGTACGAGCGACGAGGGCGCCAGCAGCGAGGAAGAGGATGCACTCGCACAGGAAACGGCGGAGGAGAAACGCCTTCGTCTCGCGAAGAGCTACCTGGATCGCATTCAACAGGTGAATGAGGACGAAGACGGGGAAGAGAATCTCACGGCACGGCTGCAGCGCGACGCGCTCGAGTCGATGGGCCACCTCAAGCGCCTTATCGCGGAGCGCATTGTCGTCCCAGACCCGGACGAATCCACGGCAAGGCACTTCCGGTGCCACAAGCTCTCGGTGACGGCGGTGACGCTGACTTCCGACGATACAACAGTCTACTCTGTGTCGAAGGACGGGTCGATCGTGGAGCTCGACGTCGAGACGGGCCAGCGGACGAAGTTTGCGAGGGCGTCCTCTACGACGTCCAACTCGACCACGGCGCCGTGGATGGCACCCACCGCGAGACACGGTGGTAGAAATTCCCTGTTGGCAGCAGCGGTATCCACAGATGGCTCGTACTTGGCCGTCGCTGGCGCGTCAAAGGCGGTCCACATCTACGACACGCGGTCGCGCGCCTGCGTCAAATCGTTCACCGGTCACAAGGACGAAGTCACGGCCTTGGCTTTTCGGAAAGGGACGCATCAATTGTTCAGCGCGAGCCTCGACCGAGCCGTCAATATCTGGAGCCTGGAAGACATGGCGTACGTGGACACGCTCTTCGGCCACCAGAGCCCCATCGTGGGCCTCGACGCCCTTCAGGGGGACCGAGCGCTGTCATGCGGGAGCGGAGACAGGACGTGCCGGCTCTGGAAGGTACCGGAGGAGAGCCAGCTAGTGTTCCGAGCCAACCACGTCAACCTGGAATCGTGTGCGTTCATCACGCAGGGCGAGTGGATCACGGGAGACGGCATGGGAAACGTGCAGCTATGGAATACGGCGAAAAAAAAGCCGACCTTCACCGCGCGGAACGCCCACGTGGCAGACAGCAGCGACTTGGACGGCAGCGCCGGCAGTGTCGGCGGGGACGCATGTCGATGGGTCGGGTCGGTCGCGGTGTGCCCGGGGTCTGACCTCCTCGCATCCGGCGCAGGAGACGGGATCATCAGGCTCTGGAGGGTGAGTGACGGTGGCCGCGGCGACGGCGGGCGTCGGGCCCTCGAGGACGTCGGGGCCGTCCCAGTGCGTGGCTTTGTCAATTCGATAGCGATCGCCCGGAGCGCCAGGTTCCTGGTCGCCGGTATCGGCCAGGAGCCGCGCATGGGCCGATGGCTCCGGGATCCCCGGGCGCGGAACGGCGTCTTCATCCGCCAGCTCGACCTCCTCGAAGAGTAGTGGGCCGCCCACTGGTGCCCCTTCCTCACTTGTAAAAACTTGTTGACGATCGGGTGGATACGTATACGCGTTGAACGTATATACATCATGCCACCCAAGGCGGACCACGATCCACAGGCGCTCCCGAAGGCCGAATTGAAGGAGTTTTTGCAGGTCCAAAAGCTGTATGACAAGCGGAATTTCAAGAGGGCGCTGAAAGCGGCGGACGGCATCCTGGCCAAGTTTCCCGAGCATGGGGAGACGCTGAGCATGAAGGGGCTGCTGCTGAACCAGCTGAATCGCAAGGAAGAGGCCCACGAGTTCTGCAAGGCGGGGCTCAAACACAACCTTCGCAGCCCGACATGCTGGCACGTGTACGGCCTCGTGTACAAGTCCGAGCGGAACTACCTGGAGGCGTGCAAATGCTTCAAGAACGCCATCCGGATGGACGACCCGGGCTCGCCCAACCTGGGCATGATCCTCAGGGACCTGTCACAGATGCAGCTCCAGCTGCGGGACGTTGCCGGGTTTGTGGATTCGCGCGCCAAGTGGCTCAAAATCGGAACGAATTTCCAGTTTGCCTCGGGTTGGGTCAGTCTGGCGCTCGGACATCACTTGGCCAAGAACTACGAGGAAGCCGTCGCCATGCTGCGCAGGCTCCGGTCGTTCAAGCTGGAGAACGCCAAGCTTTCGAGGGCCCAGAGGGAGTACGAGCGGAGCGAGCTGTACCTGTATGAGGCGTTCATATACAAGGATGGGGGGATGTACGACAAGGCGCTGGCGGTGCTGGACACGGCGACAGAAGAGAAGGCCATCCGGGACGTCAACGGGGCATTGGAGATGCGTGCAGAGCTTCTGGCACTCCTCGGGCGGAAGAAGGAGGCCAAGGACATCTACTACAAGTTGCTGGACGTGAACACGGAGAACCATCGGTACCACGATCGGCTCATCGAGATGGTCGAGGCAGACTCTGACGGCGACGCCTCTGGTGGCTCTCCCGCTGACGGCGCCGCCGTGGACAAGCTGGAGGCGATGTACGTGGAGCTCGCGGCCAAATACCCGAAGAGCCGGCTGTCCAAGCGGATTCCTCTCGATTTCGATCTGCCGAATGACCGATTCAAGGAGCGGCTGCGGTCGTTCGTGATGCCGTACTTGGAGCGGGGCATCCCTTCGCTGTCCGCCGAGCTGGCGCCGCTGTACGCGGACGCAAGAAAGGGCGAGATGATCGGTGAGACGCTTCTTGAGATTCGAAAATTCCGATCGGGATGCTCGGACGAGAACGACAAGGAGGTGCTGTTCTGGGTCGACGTGTGTCTGGCGATGCACTACAGCACGGTCGGCATGGACACCGAGGCCATCAGCACGATAGATCGGGCAATCAGCGAGGTGGGTGGAGCCGACCCTGTTCAGTCTCGCATCGACGCGTTCTCAGCCAAGTCCAAGATTCTAGAAACCGCCGGTGACTACCTCGGGGCGGCCGACATGGCCGAGGAGGCAAGGAAGCTGGATCTGGCGGACCGGTACCTCAACTGCCGGGCTTCCATGGCCCTTTTCAAGGCCCTTCGCGTAGAGGAGGCCGAGGACGTCTGCCACTTGTTCACCACGGGTGGCAATAACAACTTTTACGACATGCAGGCGACTTGGTATGAGATGGCGTCGGGGCAGGCGTACTCCGAGCTGAAGGACTACGGCAGGGCCCTCAAGCGCTTCAAGAAGGTCGAGGAGCACTACGTGGACTTTATTGACGACCAGTACGATTTCTTCGCCTACTGCACACACAAGCAGACGATGCGATCGTACGTAGAAATGCTGCGGAGCATGGACTCCCTGCACTCCAGCCGGACGCTGGCGGCGGCCGTGGAGGCCGCCGTGCGGATCTACATCCACCTTTCAAACCACCCATTCAAGACCGAAACGGAGCTCCTGGAGGAGCAGGTCGCCAACATGCCCCCGGAAGAGGCAGACGCGGCGCGGCGGGAGCTGCGGGAGAAGCTCGAACGGCAGGAGGACCGGGAGCGGCAGCGCGAGGAGCAGCAGAAGCCTGCCGACAGCAAAGGAAACGAAGGTTCTGGTGACGGTGGCGGCGGTGGAGGCAATGGCGGCGGTGACACCAAGGCAAACGGCAACAGCAGCAAGTCCAGCAAGGGCAAAAACAACGGCAACAGCAACAAGAAGGACGAGGGGGACGGCGGGGGGGAGGAGGCGAAAAAGGTGGACCCCGATCCGAAGGGCATCACACTGGCCAAGACCAGGGACCCGCTCGGTGACGCGAAGAAGATGGTCGATCTGCTGCTTTCGGGGGCGCCGGATGAGCTCACCACGCACCTCTTGGCCTACGGCGTCGACGTGAGGCTGGCGGTGGGGGCACCTTCGTCGTTGTCGCTACCGCTTAAGCACGTGCGTTCGGCGTTGCTTGTATCTGGAGCGTCTCATCCTCGGGTACACGAGTGCATCGTTGACTTGGCGCTGCGGGCGGCGTCATGGACCGACGACAAGGCCCCCGAGGTCGTGGAGGTCGCCGCCCTCCTCGGAAGAAAGTCGGCCGCCGACTACCACGCGGCATGGAAAGCAGAAGCAGAAGCAGAGGCGGCTGCAGATGCGGGAGAAAACAGTGCGCGTGTTGTCGACGCGACCATCGTCGCTGTCAAGCTGGACTGTATGCTGGCGGGTGCGGACGGGGCGGCGGCCACCGCCGCCTGGGCAGCATGTGCGGCCAAGCTCAAGGGCTCGCCTCAAGATCTCCGAAACATCGGACACGAGCGATGCCGCGGTATTCTGGCCGAGTTTGTGTCCGAAAAGAACGAAAAGGCGGCGGACGCGTTCAGGGAGGCGTGCAGCCAAGTGTTCCCGCTGTCAAACACGTTTGGTGCGGTCGACCTGGGCGCAGAGTTGAGCGCCCTCACCCTGAAATAAACAGTGTTCACTCATCACATGTGATCCTAAATGATGCCCTTGTTCCTGGACACGTCGTTCTCCTTCCAGGCGGAGGCATACCCGTCGTCCGGCCCTGCTGCCTTCTTCGACCGGCGGAACAGGGATGCGAACGATTGCAGCGACCGGACGTTTGCGATGTTCCCGAACATTCCGGAGCCCGTCGACTTGCGGTCCCCTATGCCAATGCGCGTGCCAGAGCCCCGCTCCTCGGTCGCCGCCGGCGACAGACGCTCACCGTCCCCTCCATCATCCTCGTCGTCGTCACTGTCGTTGTTCATGTCGTTCATGCCGTCCACGTCGCCGAAATGCTTTGCGCGGCCACTAGGTCGGTTCAATATGCTGTAGAAAGTATTGTGATCGATGCTGTTCGCCTCGATCACCCCCTGCTCCAGGTCCTTCTTGAAGTGCATCGTGCTGGCCTCCACCAGGTGCTGCCGGAGCTCCACAGCCTCCTTGCGGATCTGCTCGTACAAGTCGTCGAACTTGGCCTGCTCTACAAAGTATCCTTGCTTTGATCTGTCGCTGTAGTACGCGTTGGTCCGATCGAGGACCACGAGGTAGCTGTCCAGAATGTGGACCAGGGTGATTGGCGCCCAGGCGAGGAGCCTGTTGAACACGTCCCTGCCGTCGATGCGCCAGACTGTAGCTGGCGTCTGCGCAAACACCGTGACAGGCCGCTTATTGCAAAGCGGGATCTTCTCGGAAAACACGCTGGACCAGCCCACGACGCCAGGCGCCTGGATGGCGAACGGCTCCTTCTCGCCCTGGATCAGCGATCCCACTTCGCCTTCCTCCAACAGGAACACGTGATGGGCGTCATCGCCTCTGATGAAGAGCCGCTCCCCGACACGGAGATGATAGGGCACTGCAGTGGAGGCGATCGCCTTGACGACCACCTTGGCGATCAGGGACAGCGGATGCAGGCGGATCCCGGCAAACAGCTCGAGGGCCTCGGAGTTGCTCATGATGGACTTGAGCACTTTGACCCGCAACCAGAGAGGCAGCTCGTCGTAGTATTGGCTCTCCCGCTCGGCATCGTTCGAGGGCACGTAGCTCGTGTTGAAGAAGCGCCGGACCTCCTGCCTGATCTTCTTGCGGAAGCCATTGCGCCTCATCCAAACCTCGACGCCTCGCATCTTTTCGAGCATCTCGGCCTGATCCATGCCGCTGGTCTTCGACATTTGCGATACCTCCGAGACGCTCGAGATGACGTATCCAAAGTACGACACGCCCAGCAGGATGAAGATGAGCACGAGACCGATCTCGGCGTAGGTGACGGGCGTGATGTCCCCGTATCCGACCGTACTGATCGTGACCAACGCGAAGTACGCGCACACCAACCACGCTGAAGCCTGAGTTCCGGTCAGCTGCCCCGTCGTCTCGTTGTACAGATTGAGCTCCGGCTTGGCCAGCGACACGGGGTACACCCAACTGTTCTCCCCGCCCTCCGTCACCGCAATCCACCACCAAAGACACGCCAGAAGGTTCCACAGGACGGTGAACGTGAAGACAATGCGCAGCATGAACAGCGTCATCGGGGTCATCTTGGCGGCGAGCTTGTTGCCCATCGTCCCGCCGTTGCCCACCTGACCCATGCGGCGAATCAAGTTGGCCACCCGCAGCATTCGGAGCAGTCGCAGAAGCTGCAGGAGCCGCACCGCTGTCGCGTTATTGCCGTAACTGGGGGCTACAAGGAACGCAATCTGCAGGATGATCGGCAGGCTCGCGAAAAAGTCGATGAAGAACGACGACTTCAGGGTGTAGTACTTGAACACCTCCCAGCCGTCCCGGATGATGACCGACTCGTTGTCCCACCGCACCATGAAGCCTGGATAACGAGCGCGTAGCACGTAGCACGTAGCACGTAGCACGAGTGAGAGCGTCGCCGCGTGTCAGAGCGCAGGGCATGGTTCAATCCCCACCAATATGGAACTCGGCAATGATATCGAGAACGTAGATGGAGCTCCCGATCAGGTCGATAATGGTCCACCCGTTGATACTGGAGTAGTCGTTAAACGCCATGCTCAGCGCGACAAAGTAGCTCGTGTAAACCATGTCGGTCAACGTGTTGGTCGTCGACACGACGGCCGCGAAACGAGAGCTGGCGGGTGCGTGAGCGAAGAGATGGGGGTGAGGGGGGGCG
>Ga0181573_10001398_pt1 | contig 23880 bp, 13 predicted proteins | sample 101ome_25_FD_148643 | JGI IMG/M metagenome (GOLD analysis project Ga0181573, IMG submission 148643) | Coastal salt marsh microbial communities from the Groves Creek Marsh, Skidaway Island, Georgia - 101409BT metaG (spades assembly) | ecosystem: Environmental > Aquatic > Marine > Intertidal zone...
CCTCCCCGCCCCCCCCCCCCCCCCCCCCCCCCCCCCGGATGCGGCCATCCTGCGTTCGCTCGCCCGGCTCGTGTGGCCCGCGCCGGGCGACCCCGACGGGGCGGGAGTGAAGGCCCGCGTCGCCGCCAGCGCCGCTCTCCTGGTCGGTGCCAAGGTCGCGGGGGCGAGCCGTTCGAGCGAGGGAGGGAGGGAAGGAGAGGGCGCCCGCGCTGGCGCCCATCGGACGCCGCGGCCGAGGAGGATCCCGACGCCTCCCAACCCCCCCCGAAGACGCCCCAACCCCACCCCCGATCCCCCACAGGTCTCGGTTCCCTTTGTATTCAAACGGGCGGTGGACGATCTAGTCGATCTCACCCACGCCGCGCGGGACGTCGCCGCCACCACTGGCGCGAACGCCGCCGGTGCCGGCGCCGGCGCGGACGCCGCCGAGGCTGCGTCGACCGCCCTCGTGTGCGCGGCCGACGCCGACCCCACCGGCGCCGCCGCTGTCTTTCTCGGCCCCGCCGGTCTACTTGTTGCCTACGGTGGGCTACGCGCGGCCCAGGCGAGACCGCTTCCCCTCACGCCGCCCCCCACTCTCTCGCCCCCATGGGCGCCCTCCGCCGGACCTTCACCATAACCGCACCTCCCCCCTCACCCCACCCCCCCAACCCTCGCCCGCCTCCCCCCAGAGCGCCCTGAACGAAGGAAGAAACGCCCTCTTTGCCTCCGTGGCCCAGGGCGCTGTCCGGCGTGCCAGCCGTCGCGCCTTCTCGGCCCTCCACCACCTCGACCTCCCCTTCCACCTCGGACGACAGACGGGCGCCCTTGCCAAAACCGTCGACCGAGGCACACGCGGCGTCTCGTTCGTGCTCGGCGCTACCGTCCTCAACGTCGTGCCCACGGCCGTGGAGGTCGCCTTGGTGTCGGCGGTCATCGGCGAGCGGCTCGGCCCCGCCTTTGGCGCGGGTGTTGCGGCGACCATCGGGGCGTACGCGTGGTTCACGTTCGCGCTGACAGAGCGCCGCACGCGCATCCGTCGGGAGATGAACCGGTGGGATGCGGCGGCGGGGGCGCGGTTGATCGATTCGTTGTCGTGCTGGGAGGCCGTGCGGACGTATGGGCGAGCGGCCGACGAGGCGAGACGGCACGACGCTTGTCTAGCCGGATACGAGAGAGAAGCGCTCAAGACGGCCACAAGCCTTGCAGCGCTCAACTTTGGGCAGCAGGCCATCTTCGCCTGCGCCGCGACGGCCGCCATGGTCGGAGTCGCTGCAGGGATCGACCCCGTGGGGATCGACGGCGCCGCTGCTGGTGTTGGATCCACCGTCGCCGCTGGAGGACTCGACTCCGGGCTCGCAGGGTCGCGGCTCTCCGTAGGAGATCTCGTTCTGGTCAATGCTCTGTTGCTCCAGTTGGCGGCACCTTTACACTTTCTCGGAACCGTCTACCGGGAGGGCAGGCAGTCGCTCGTTGACATGGGCGCCCTGTTCGGAGTGATGGCGGCCGAGCCAAAGGTGAGGGATGCGCCGGGCGCCGTGGCGCTGCCGCCGCCGGCAGAGGGGGGCGGGTTGAGCCTCGAGCTAGATCGCGTTTCGTTCTCTTACCCGACGGGGGGGGTTGCAACGGGGCGGCCGGGGGCGGCGACCGGGGAGGTGGCTGACGGGAGCGCCACGCCCCCACCCCGGGAGATCCTCCGGGACTTCTCCCTCTCTGTGCCTGCCGGCACCTCGCTCGCTCTCGTGGGCCCCTCCGGTGGCGGAAAGAGCACCGTTCTCCGTCTCCTTCTACGGCTGTTTGACCCTTGCAAGGGCGCGGTGCGCGTCGGCGGGGTCGATTTGAAAACAGCGCGGCTGGCGAGCGTCGGCGACAGCATCGCAGCCGTGCCGCAGGATCCGCCCCTCTTTCACACCACCCTGGGAGAAAACATCGCGTTCGGGTGGCCGGTGTCGAGGGAGGAGGGGAGGCGAGACGGCTCAGGATTGGCCGAGGCGCCGTCTGCCGAGGTGCCCACAGAGGCTGTCGAGGCTGCCGCGCGGGCGGCCGTCCTGGCCCCTGTGCTCGCCCGGCTGCCGCAGGGCCTGGCCACGCCCGTGGGCGAGCGCGGCGCGCGGCTCTCCGGCGGGGAGCGGCAGCGCGTCGCCCTGGCGCGGGCTTTGCTGAGGGACCCGCCGGTTCTCCTACTCGACGAGGCAACATCAGCGCTCGACGCAGCCACGGAACGCGGCGTCCTTGCCTCCTTGTTTGGCCGGGCGCACGCCCTGACAACAGGTGGCGGCGGCGGAGTCCAGTCCGGCGTTACCGATGGGGATGACATTGCCGCCGCCACCGATGACGTCGCCGTCGCCTCTGACGCACATCGTGGCGACAACTCGGATGGCGGCCTCGCCCGTGGCCGGACCGTCGTCGTCGTCGCTCACCGTCTCACTACGGCTGCGGCATGCGACCGCGTCGCCGTTGTTGCGCCGTCGCCGGGGATGTCGCCGGGAGCCGGGGCGTGCGTCATCGAGCTAGGCACCCATGCCGAGCTGATGGCGCGGGAAGGCGGCGTCTACCGCCAAATGTGGGAAGCGGCGCGGCGCGGCGCGGGAGCAGCAGCGCCGGGGTCCGCGGACGCGTCGTTGGGGACATGAGGGCACGCGATCGAGCTGGGGCCTGAGAATAGGGACGGCACAACAACAAGGGACGGTTGGCATTAACGCATGCGCGGCGAGCGTCGACGGCAGAACCTCACGCGTCGCCGACTTCCTGCTCCCGCTCCAGCTTCACCGCCTCCCGCGCCCCCCCCCACCCCGTTGTGGCAGCCAAGCAGGGCACGAGGAGGGTTCCGCTGTAGAGTCCTGCCATCACCGTGGTAAACAGGACGATGAAGAAGTTTCGGAACACGACAGAGGCGGAGAAAGCAAGGGGGATCATCGCCAGGGCGCTGGTGCCGCCTCCCATCACGACAAGGGGTCCCGCCTCGGAGAGGGCTTTTACGGCACGGTCACTGCCACTTTCGTCCTTGTCGCTGGCACCGACGCCGACCCGCCGCTGCCGTCCGAGGGCCGCGAGGTAGTGTAGACTGTAGTCCACACCCAGGCCGAGCGCCACGACGAAATTGATGGCCGTCTGTGTGTTGACCGCCCCGCCTGACGCCCGCAGTGCAGCCCACGGGGGCAGGACCGTGGCAGTAACGCCTGCAAGGCAGAGGGCAGCGGAACCGACGTCGACCAGCACGAGGGCCACTGCGGTGGCGCAGGCCAGCAACGAGCAACCCATCGCCATGAGTCCGTCACGAAAGAGACGGGACTCGCCGTCTGCCGCCAGCAGGCGGGAGTCGGGGGACGTGACCAGGAAAACGCGCTGTCCGGGGTCGATGTCCGGGACGCCGAGGCCCCCGGTGGACGCGCCGGGGCCGAGGGGGTAGCCGCGTTCGAACGCAGCGGGAATCGCGTCGACGTCTGCAGGCCCCGCGCACCGGGCGCCCGGGGCGGGGCCCGCCCTCCGCAGGTTGTCCTCGCGCTCCAAGAAGGAGCGGACCCGGCGAGCCGTTTGTGGGGCGTCCTCGGGCGCGGGGCCCAAGTGAAAGGCAACACCCGTGCGGGCCACGGCGATGGCGAGGCCTCCTCCGGACGACGACAATCCCCGGGACGATCCCCGCGGCGCCGGAGCGAGTAGGCCTCGCAGCTCGAGCCTGCTCTGCTCTGACTCATCCGGTGACTCGAGCGCCTGCTCGAGCGCCAGGGCAAGCGCTGCCGGTCGTGCAACGCGGTAGAGGCTGGGCACATCGTCGGAGGGGTCGAACGGGTCGGGCTCAACGTCAAACGACGGCCCAAAAGACCCAGCGGCGCCGTCGTCGACCCACCCCGCCGCCGCATCCGTGGCTTCCAGCCTGCTGTAGAGCCGCGCCAACACCCCGTCGGCCGTTCGAAGCTCCACTGGCCTGGCGCCCGCGAAGGCATCCGACGCCGCGGCACGTGCTAGGGTGGCCTGCCACGCCGCCTGCCCCGCCTCGGACCCAAGGACGCACGGACCTGATGAAGGGTCGGAAGAGAGATTCTGATCTCCAAGTAGGTACAGATAGACGTTATCCGCCCGCTCGGCATAAGGACCCGTCTCCCAAAGGTCGAGAAATGCCCTGGCAGAGGAACCATCGAGGACGAGGGATGACAAACGAATGCCCTCAAGGCGAAGGAAGCCACCGGCGATGCCAAGGGCAACGAGCGTAGCACCGATGAGGAGGACAAGAGCACGGCCGAGCCGGGACCGGATCACAGGTGCGTGGACGGTCTCGAGGTAGAAGCGGATGGCATCGTGGGCGTACGAGACCTCGGAGCCCCGCGGAGGACGAGTCGAATCGGCGGCGGCGGCGACCAGCGGCGGCGACGTCGTCACAGCGGCCTCGTCGTCTCCCGCCGGGTCCTCCCGGTTCATCGCCAGAAGCGACTCTTCGGCACGCGCCCCTGCTTTTTGCATTGACCGGCGTTCCATCCACACCAACAGCGACAGATACCCCGACAGCTGCAACAATAGATCCACGGAAACCGCCACTGCGGCGTAAACGCAAAGCGCTCGAACCGCGGGGACGGGACTTATGGCCCCGGCGCCAAAGGCCGCTGCGTTGGTCGCCGTCGTGACACAGATGGACGCGCCGTGGGTGCGCAGCGTGGTGGCCATCAGCTCTTCCTCGTCCAGGGTGGACGCTGCCGTCTTGTACCTCATCGGTGCCGTCGTCACGTCCGCCACGTTGGCGTCGTAGGGTTTGCCACCGCCGGCCTCGCGCCCTGAGCGTGTCGCTGCCTCTCGTTCGGCAGTTGCCCGGACCTGGCCAAGACCAGCGGTTACGACGAACATGTCGTCTAAACCCACTCCAAATAGCAGAAACACCAAAAGAGCGGAAAGAGGAGTGAAGATGACACCACAGGCCATGCAAAGACCGTACGCCGCAGCGCTGCTTAGGACCACTGCGCCGACGCCACCGAGGGCGAGGGTCACGCGCGACCGCGTCGGGTCGGGCGACCACAGGCAAGCGCACGCTGTGGAGACGACGACGGCCAGGGAGGCGAGGATTTCGGGGAGGGAGGCCGGGGCCAACTCCTTGATCTGGTCGTCCAACGACGCGCCGTGGATGAACCGGACTTCGGCCGGGTAGGACGAGACAGGAACAGTGGCCCCGTCGACGCCGACATCAAATAATGAATCAGGCGGAACGACGCCCCCGTTGGCAGCTGTCTGCAGCGCCAGAGACCGCGCCGCGCCCAGCTCGGCGTCGAGCCGATCGTACAGGCGTCGGCTGAAGGAGGGAGGCACCTCTCCGCCGAAGCTGAAGCCTGTAGGGAGGGCCGAGGGACGAGGGACGGCGTGTTGGGGGTGGTGGGGGGTCGCGGGGTGGCAGGCCGGCAGCGAGAGGAGACACGAGCGCCGCATTGCCGCCTGGCTCGAGGGTCCGGGGGGCGCACTGCAGTCGGTCGGGGCAAAGGAACGGCGCGGCAGCCCTCGCCATGGTCGGCCCCCTCGGCGCTCAGCAATGCGCCCGACACAGGGTCGAACGTGGCACCGGCCAAAAAATCCAATCGCGACGCGAGGTCCGGGACATCCCCCAAAACCCCAGCCGACTCCGTCCCGCTCTTGGCCACTCGCACCGCGACGTGGGCGACGATGTCCGACCGCAGAAGAGTGTCCGCCGCGACGGGGTCAGTGGCCTCCAGAGAAGCGTACCGCGCCTCGAACGCCGTCGGGGATAGGGACCACACGTCCAGAACGCCGTAACTTCCCTGGAAGCACGTCGCACCGCACAGGACGTCGAGATTGTCGAGGGCGCCCGTGCCGTCTGGGGACTCGACTCCGTTGTCGGCCCCGTCGTCGTCGTCCTCACCGGTGAAGAAGGAGGAGAAGGGAAGGAGCGTCTCGATGGCTAATTCGGCGACCCTGTTCCAGACGCGAAAGAGACCCCGAATGCTCGGAACGGTGAGCACATTGCCGGCCCGCTCGGCGCTATCGGCGTTCTCATCAGCATCCTCAGCATTTGCGTAGGCAGCGCCGACCGGAGGTCGCATCGGTGCGTTGCCTGCCACGACGGCCGAGGTGACAAGAAAATCTTTATCTTCGACCAAGAACCAACGATCGGGCTCGGCCGTCGCCCAAGCGGCGGCGACGGCGGCGTCCGAGGCGGCCTGGAGCCATAGCTTGCGCGAGTCCCAAGTCTGGAGCGTGCCGAACCGGACCCAGCCGGTCGACAGGGCGAGGCAGGCCGCGGAGCTCCACGCGAGGACGGCGGCGGGGCGACGAACGACGATACGGGCCCATCGGTCCCTGCAGTGGAGCATCCAGAGGGGGGGGAAATATAGAGCGGTCGACGACCGGTGAGGTCGCGCGATGCACCCCCGGGGCGAGCCACAGACGTGACATGCGTGACGCGCCGGCGTGCGGGCTTGAACGGGGAGGGTAGGGGATCGAGAGAGGGTTGAAACGGGCCCAGCCCGTGCGACACTTCGCCAACAATTGCGTCACTTGCAAGGAGAGCTCGAGCAGGTCGACAGGCCGACTGCGCTGCTCGCGGTCGTTGTCGACCCTGGCTGCAGCTCGCGGTCTCCTTCTGCAGCGTCTCGGACCCGGGTCTTCGCTCATGCGGGTGGTAAATTAGGCAGCGAGCGTTAGTTGGTGAGGTCGGGGCGAGCACAATGAATGCGGAATAGCCTCGGCTGTCCTCCTCTGTTTCGAGGGTTCTTAGCGCCCTGGGACCGATCCGCCCAGCCTTGCACGGCTCAACCCAAGGAGATGAACAATATGCGCGTAATCAATCTTCCCACGGTTGCCGGCCGTGGAGCTGAGATGCGGCGGCGGCGTTCAACGCAAGCCGTTCGCCTTTGCGTCGCTCGTGCCACCGCCGCTGATGCGGCGACGGAGCGCGCGGCAGCGAAGAAGGCACTTCTCGATCTCTGCGCTGGCGTTGCGCCGTTTGGTACGAAGGCGAATCTCGATAAGAACAGAGCGACCACTTTTCATGCGAGACCGCGCTGCGCCCGACAAAGGGGGCGCGACCCCTCCTCACCCCCTCAACCCCTCCCTCCTCACACTTCCTCGACGCCGCGCCCCAGGCAACCGATGATGACAAGAAGGCAATCGACGCAGCGGTCAAGCGACTTGCGGCCACCAACCCCACGGAAAAGCCCTGCACCGATCCTGCCGCCCGCCCCCTCTTTGACGGCACACACGACTCTCTCTTCTCCACCAACCCCGGCTCGAGCGGCGGCCGGTTTGGCCCCCTCGTTGCCGCCGAGGTGAGCCAGCGAATCGCGGGCTTTGGCACCCCGGGGGGTACCCTGGTCAACTCTGCCGTCGTCGTCCCGGGCGTGTTTCGCGCGGACCTCGACGCTAAGTTTGAGGTGCTCACCGACCGGCAGGTGCGGGTTAACTTTCGGCGCGTGACGTTCACGGTAGGCGCGGCACTGCCCGGCGGCGGGTTTAAAGTCCGCAAGGATCTCGGAGTCACCAAGGTCGACGTGGCGGCGGGTGAGACCGAGGAGGAGGCCAAGAAGCGGCTGGCAGCTGAGAGTGTTGGGGCCTGGACAATTCTGTACCTCGACGACGATCTGCGCGTGCTCCGGGCGAACCGTGGGTCCATTTTCGTGCTCAAGCGGCGGGGGGATTGACAACCGGGGGAGGTGATTTGAAAGAGGTTTCGATTGACCCGAAGGCGCTACGACAAAGACGGCCTTCGTGCGGCTCCACCTCTGGCCCTCTCTCTCTCTCTCCCTCTCTTTCTGGTTCTCTCTCTCGCCGCGCCCTCTCCCCTCCCTACCGTCTACAGATCATCGCTGCTCTCGTCCTCGCTCCCCTTGGCCACGAGATCCATTCCCCGCATCCCGCCCCCCCGTCTCACCCCCCGTGCCGCCTCGGGCGGTCCCGTCTCGCCGTGTCCATCGCCCGGGTGGTACCGGATCATCCCCTCGTTGGCGAGCCGGATAGCCAGGTGCTCCAGCGGAAAGTCTAGATCGCCGCCGAGCTCGTCCAATCCCACGACGTACCCTTTCGCCTTGCCCCGCTCGATCAAGGCAAGCGTCGGAAGCATCCAGATGGTCAGTCGCTCTGTCAAGAAGGGACTCTTCTCCGCATCGATCCGCAGAAACTTGGTCTCGAGATGCTGCCGCGCCAGGGTGCGCATGCGGTCGTCGAGCACCTTGCACGGCTCGTTCGACGCCCGGTAAAAGTGCACGACGCACCGCTCGGACCCTTTGGTTTCCCGGAAGAAGTCTTTTTCGGTGTCGAGGGAGACGAGCTCGCCGTGGCCCTTGGCTCGCCACTCGGCCGTCTTGCTCTTCATAGTCTTCATTTCCTCCAGACGGCGGCGCCGGAGCTCCTCGAGACCCTCGGCGTCGTTGGCCTGCCGTGTGGGGTGGGGGTGGCGGCGGACTCGAGGAGGGGGCGGGGGTCGCGGTGGGGGCGGGGGTCGAGGTGAGGGCGGGAGTCGAGGTGGGGAGAGAGAGAGGCGCAGCATCAGCAGCGGTCTCGGCAATGGGCACCGGCGGGGATGACGGCAGCGGCGCAGGCAGCGCCGTGCCGCGCCCCTCTCCCTCCTTCTCGCCTGATTCTGGAGTCTCTCCAGCTTGGCGTCGAGCTCCGCTTCGGCGGCCTCGGCGGCGGCGACAATCTGGCCCTCTATGATGGCCTGTCGGGGAGGGTTGGGGGTCGGGTGGGCGGTCGGAGGGGCGGACGAGGCACTGGACGCGCGCAGGTCGGGCGGTGACGTTCCCGTGCCCCTCTGACACCGCGCCCGCGTCGCGCGTCTCGCCTGAGCCATGGCACCATTCATGGCCGCGGCGGCAGTCAGCGCCGCTGTTCCGAAAGGGGAGCTGCGGGGGGAGGGTGGAGTGGGGGTGGGGAGGCGGTCGGCGAGGCGCGCTGACGAACGTGGCGCGGGGGCCGTTGTCAAACCACGGTAGGTCACAGCAGGCCCGGGAAGGACCCTTTTGGATCAAGGTGGAAGTTGAACAATTGTCGGCGTCCAAGACGGCCGTCGTAGACGTCCGAGAAGTCAAATACGCTCAAGACGGACCCGGCCGCTTTCGGCTCGACGACCGACGCATGGTCGTCGTTCTCGCCTACGACGCGGACGGTCCTGCCGGGAGATTTGGGTGAAGAGGGTTTCCGTTCCGGGGCCTGGCCCCGCTTGCCATCGAAAGGTCAGGAGGCTCGAAAAGGGCGGGTTCGGCCGATGCCTGGGGGTTTGTCGAGGCAGTTCGGGTCGAGCGCAGACAACGCCGCGTGCCATGCCGGAAAGCAGGGTCGCAGCTCGCCTGCCACGTCGGCTCCCCTCTTACCCTGAGAGAGAGAGGGAAGAGCGAGGGCGCTGTGATGAACGGGGTCGTCCGGGGTCTTCGCGGGGCTTCGCGCGGCATGGCGCGCGGGTTCAGGGCGAGCATGAGAACGACGGGGAAGGGTGGGAGGAGGCGGTAGGGAGCGAGTTGGGCGGAGCGCTCCGGTTCGAGCCAGCGTCGCAGCCAGCGTCTCGCCGAGCTTCCGCCGAGCCTGCACGCCGGGACACGGTCGAGCTCCAAGCCATTACTGACGCGACGCCCGCTAGGTGGATCGTCAGGCGGCCTCAAAGTATCGGCAGACGTCGTCGCGCAGCGCCCGGCGCCGGCCGTGTCGGCTGACGCCCTCCCCGCTATGCCTCGCGCGGTGGTAAGGCTCGGGAGGGACTCCCCGACGTGGAAGAAATCGCCTAGAATCGCGGTCGCTCGACACGCGCCCCGCCTTTCCTCGCCCGCCTCGAGGGGAGACGAACGAGGAGAATGAGATGGCCTTGGTGCCCATCGTCGCCGCCATGCACGCCGGGCGCTCGACCACCGCGCCCACCCCGCGGGGCCCCCTCGAGGCCGCCGACGACCCTCTCCGCGCTCCGCTCCCGCTCCCGCCCCCACCCGCTCAAGTGGCATCGGCGGCTAGTCTCCTGCCGCACTGTGCTGCCTACTCTGCCCACGACCCCTCCCGCCCCCCCCGACCCTCTCCCCTTCTCCCCAGTCGTCCGCCGCTGCCCGCGCCGAGGCCACCGAGGCCGCTGGCGAGGGCGCGTCCGCCGGCGCCTCGGCCGCGGCGTCCCGCGCGGCCTTTGTCGAGGCGTTCCGGCGCCACGCCCCGGGGTACGTGGCACCTCCCGCCTCCCCCGTCGCTGACTCGATCGTCCCCGGCCCCGCCTCCGAGGCTTCGGCTGAGATTCCCGCGAGCATGACAGTCTCGGTCGCGCTGCCACAAGCCCGGCTCTTTTCGGGCGCTGCGGCGATGATCTCACTGCCTGCTGCGTCGGGCGACATGGGCGTCACGCCGGGGCACGCCCCGACGGTCGCCCAGCTTCGCCCCGGGGTCGTGGAGGTGCGCCCCGGGGAGGGGACGGCGGCGGCGGATGACGCGGGCAAGGCGCGGCGGTGGTTTGTCAGCGGGGGTTGGGCATTCGTCCATGCCGACAGCCGCGTCGACGTGGTGGCCGCAGAGGGGTGCGATGTTGCTGACATTGACGCCGCCGAGGCCGGAAGGTTGTTGAACGAGGCGACGGCGGCGGCGTCGGGGGGGGGGAAGACGGACCTGGAGACGGCCGAGGCTCTGGTGGCGCAGGAGGTCTACACCGAGATGGTGGCGGCCGCCGCGGGGAACTGAGGCGCGAGTCAAAAGCGTCGTTTCGCCGGCCAGCCTCCTCGCCCCCCCGCCCTCACCCTCTCTCTTTCCCTCTCTTACCGTCTCTGCTCAACCTCAACCCACGAGATGGGCCTTCTCAAGCTCAAGTGGTGCGCGTGCCTTGTCGCATGCCTCGGCGTCCTCCCCGGGGCGGCCCATGGGGCTCGTTACGTCGATCCCCCGCCTCCTGTCGAGTGCCCATGCACCGATATCTCTCCGAGACCCGGGCGAGTGAGTTCTGACGTCAGTGTGGCGCGAGACGGCGCTAGGAGGGGGGAATCCGGAATCCTTGTCCACCTGTTTGTCCTCTCTTCACGCCGCGCGGACCTCTGAGCGACTCTCCTACAATCTCTCGCGGAAAATTAAGCAGTAATTGATCGAAAAAACCTAGAGAAATTTCACTATCGTGACTGGAGAAGCGCCGGGAGCCCTCGGCCACATGGCGTCCGGGGCGGTCCCGTCGGACGCCGTTGCTGCTGCCTCTGCTGCTGCGGGTCCGGCGCCGCGGGTTCTTCGATCGAGCTCCCTCCTTTTCCCCACACCGCTCTTCCCGCAGCTATGAGCTCCCCTCCGACCGAACCTGCCGCGAGGTCGTCGAGTCGGGCCAGTGTGGCGAACCGTGGCTAATCAACACCGTCGCCGAGGTCCCGTCCGGGTTCTGCCAGACGTCCTGCGGCCGCTGCCCCTGCTGCCGCCCCGCGTTGGTCGAAGCTCTCTCCCTGCCTGGCGGCCCCGCCTTCGTGGCGGCCGCCGAGGCGGCGGGCCTGGCGGAACGGTGGTCGATGCCGGGATGGACGGGCACGCTGCTGGTGCCCGCCGGGGGCTCGGATCCCATCGTCGCCGCGGCTGTTGTGGCGCGACACGCTCTCGCCCCGATGCCCGTCATCTCGGCGCCCTGGACGGCCCCTTTCCTGGTCTTGCCCGGCGCCGAGGCTTGGCCGGCCGACGGGGCCGCGGGGGGGTCCGCAACGCCGTCGCCTGAGGGGGACGGGCGGATGGTCGTCGCGCTCTCCGAGGAAGCGGGGGCGCCGACGACGACGCTCCAACTCCTGGGGGGGGGACGGGACGCCTGTCGCGCGCGGGTAGAACCCGTCAGCGGTTGGCTCTCCGTACAGTAGAAGAGAAGGAGAAGAGGGTCGTCGTTGGGACGGGATCGTTCGAGTGCCCGTCCTCACTCATCGAGCGCCTCGGGAGCACGCCCCGCGCCGTCGCCGCTGCCTCCGCCGCCGCCGCCGTTGCCGACGCCGCCGTCGAGCCCGACCTCAGGTGCCGGTCTCGTCGGCCCGGCCTCCGGCCCGGCTGCCTCCTCTCTGAGCGCCCTGGCGGCCGCGAGCCCCTCTACCCCCTCTCCGCCGCCGCCTCCTCCCCCTCCGCTCATCCCCCCCCGCTTCAGCCCAGTCCCAGGCGTCCCTGGCCCCGCTCGGTTGCCGTGCAGTCCCCAATCCCACATCGCCGCCCTGCCCGTCTCGCTCAGGGAGGGAACCGCCGAGGGGGGGGGCTGGGACGGTCCCCTCTCGGGGTCGTCCGGGACGCGGCCGCGGTCGCCCCATCCGGGGGCGGCGTCGGACCCTGGCACGCGTGGGGGCGTCCGCCGCACGTTTGAACGGGGCGGCGTCGGGGGCGGCGAGGGAGCGGCCAGAGCCGCGGCTCCGTCGCGGTCGCCGTCGCCCAGTCCGAGGGCGGCGAGCAGCCGCGCCGCGGGGGCCCCGCCGAGGCGTTCAACGGCCGCTGCGAGGGCCCGCGCCCCGGCGCTGAGCACGTCGGAGCGACCGCGGAGGGTCCGGCGTTCGCGCGCGAGGGCGGCGCCTCTCCGCCGCAGAACCACGAGTTCATCGAGCAGAGCCGCGTAATCGCGGCAGGATTGGGCGAGGGCCGCCCGCAGGGCGGGGGGGGAGTCCTCGTCGTCGGCGCCAGGGCGGCCGGGAGCCGCCCCGTCCCGCTCCCGCTCTGCCGTCAGCGCTCTGCGGTCCTCCCTGCTCGCCGCCTCCAGCTCTCTTCGCGCCTCCTCCGCCGCCTCGGCGCGGCGGCGCCAAGCGTCGCGCTCGTCGGCGGCCTCGGCCGCAGCGCGGGCCCCGGCGCGGAGGCCACGACGGAGTCGGGTCTCGGCGTCGGCCGCCCTGGCGAGGAGGGCCTGGGCGTCCACGGCCGCCGCGTCCTCCAATGCCCTCTTATCGGCCTCTCTCCGCAACCGCGCGAGCTCGGCAGCGTCGGCGGCGGCGGCAGCAGCAACGGCGGCTTCGTCGGCGCTCTCGTCGCCGGGGGAACCCCGCCGGGCGGCTGCTGCCGCCGCAGCGACGCGCCGCTCGGCCCGCTCTGCCCTCGCCTCGCTTTCCTCCAGGCGATCCCGCCACTCGGATTCGCTCGCGTCCGCCGCCTCGGCGTGCTCCCGCGCGAGTCGCTCGACCTCTCCTCTCGCCGCAAGGGCGGCAGACCGGAGTCGGGCCACGGCGCTCCGCAGGGCCTGAGCCTCCTTTTCCCACCGCGTTCCCTCCTTCACCGCCGCGTGGACTCGGCTCTCCGCCTCCATCGCAGCTCCGCGAGCGATAAGCTCACGCTCGGCGGCGTCGGACGCTCTCGCCTCGGCCTCGGCGACACGGCGGTCGGCGGCGGCGAGGGCGGCAGGGTCGGCGGCGGGAAGGGGTGCCGAGGCCGAGGTCGCCGAGGCCGTCGCCGCCGCGGCACGGCGCTCCGCCTCGGCTGCTCTCGCCTCGGCGGACGCGGCGCGGGCTTCGGCGGCGGCGAGGGCGGCGGAGTCGGCGGGGGGAAGTGAGTAGGAAGGCGGCGGGGGCGGGGCTGGAGAGGCCGCCGCGGCGGCGCGGAGCCGATTCACCTCGGCCTCGGCCGCTGCAGCCCTGTCTTCGGCCTCCGCTGCCCGCGCTTCCGCCGTGGCGAGAGCCCCGGCGTCCACGGCGGGAGGAGGAGGGGGAAGAAGAACGGGAGCGGCAGCGGCGGCGGCGCGGAGCCGATTCGCCTCGGCCTCGGCCATCGTCGCCCGAGCCTCGGCCGCGGCGAGGGCGCCGGCGTCGACGGGAGGGGCCAGCGTCGCGGCCGGCGGAGCGGCGGCGGCGGCGGACGCCCGAAGCCGTCCCACCTCGGCCTCGGCCGCCTCTGCCCGGGTCGTCATTGCGTCGAAGTCGGTTCGAGAGACGGGAGGCGGGGCGGGGGGGGGGGAGCCGGTGGGGGGTCCAAGGAGACCCACGCCGAGGGCGAGCCGCGCCTCGGCGGCCGTCGCCCGGCCCTCGGCGGCTTCCCGAGCAGCCTCGGCAGCAGCGACGGCCCTCGCGGCATCGGCGGCGGCCGCGACGTCGGCGGCCGACGCCTCGATGCGGGCCTCGGCGGCGGCGGCGCGGGTTTCGGCCTCGGCGACACGCGCCTCGAGAACCGCTGAAGTGGCCTCGGCAGCCAACGCGCGGGCCTCGGCGGCCTCTCGAGCGGCAGTTTCGGCGGCGGCGGCTGTGGCCGCGTCAGCGATGGCGTCGACTTCCTGGGGTCCCGCCGACCCCACGGCCCCACCCGACGATGCCAGAAGTTCCGCGGCTTCGAGCCGCGCCCGCAAATCGGATACGGTAGATTCGGCCTCGGCCGCCCGACGTTCGGCGGCGTCGGCGCGTTCAGAGGCGCTGCGCGCCGCAATGTTGGCAACCTCGGCCCGGTCCTCTGCTGCCCGCGCTTTCCCCGCCGCCTCGGCGCTGGCCTCCGCCGACGCCGTCCGCAACGTCTCGACCTCGGTTTGCGCGACGCGCAGTGCGGCCTCGGCCGCGTCGGCCCGGCGTGCCGCGTCTCCGGCTTCCGCGGCCGACTCCGACGCCCGTTTCGTCGCTTTTGCCGCTGCCCTCTCGGCCGCCTCAGCCCGCCGCTCGGCTTGCCCCGTGCCCTCCTTCTCGGCCGTCGTGGCCTTGTCCCGCGCCCGCTCTGCGGCCGCCCGATCGGACGCGGACTTCTCCAACGCGGACCGGGCCGTCGCCAGCGCGGCCTCGGCGGCGTCGGCGCGCGCATTTGAATCCGCCGCTGCTTTCGATGCCGTCTCGACCTCGGACAACAACTCCGCCGCCCGCTTTTCCAGTTCCACCCGCGCTTTTTCAATGTCCGACGCCGCCGACGCGGCGGCCCCGGCCGCGGCGGCCTTCTTGTTGGCGGCGGCGAGTTCGGCCTCAGCGGCGTCCGCACGCCGCGTCGCTGCGTCGGCCGCCGCTTTCGCGTTCAAGGCCTCGGCCGTTGCAGAGTCGGCTCGCGCCTCGGCCTCGGCCCGGGCGGCCTCGCTCGCCTCGGTCTCTGCTCTAGCCGCGTCGGCCTCGGCTCTGGCGGATTCGGCGGTCGCCTCGGCCTCGACGGCACGCGCCTCGGCCGCCTCCGCCGCCGCTGTCGTCTCCTCCCACCGCTGCCGATCCTCCGCGTCCGCCGCATCGCGCTCCTCGTCGGCGACTCTCCGCGCCTCAGCGGCCGCCGCCGCAGCCTCCTTTGCCTCGCGCTCCCGGTCGGCGGCGGCCTCGGAGGATTTGCGGGAGTCGGCGGCGGCCGTTTCGGCGGCAGCCAGACGCCCCGAGAGCGCATCGAGGTCGGCCGCCGCCTTGGCTCTCGCGGCCTCGGCCTCCGTCGCCTTTACCTCGGCCTCGCCCCTCTTTTCTTCGGCTTCGGCCCTCTTCGCCTCGGCCTCGGCCCTCGCCTCCTCGGCCTTTCTCGCCAACTCCCGCGCCCGGTCCAATTCGCTTCGCAGCCTTCGCTCCCGCGCTGCGCCGTCGGCGCCGTTGCGCCGCGCGTGCGTCAGCGCCGGAAGCGCCGCGTACGCGCGAAGTCCGCCCTGCGAGGCGACCCAGAAAGCCCAGGAAGGCGGGTCGGGATACAAATCGTCGGGGGCTCCAGGGTCGTCGTCGTCACCACCCCCATGACCGTCGTCCCCGGCGACAGCGACGACGAACCCGGCCTGGGCGCCAAAGGCGGGGCCCAGTCCGGCGGCGGCGGCAGCGGCCGACCGCGGAGGCGGCCGCGCTCCCTTGGTTGGCGTCTTGTCCTCGTCCCCTCCGTGGTGCGGCTCCCCGATTCGGAACAGCTCAGCACCGGCCCCCCTCCCGACCTCGTCGGGGGGGGACGCCAGGCGGTCGACCGAGTCGTCCCCCCCTCCTCCTGTCCCCCACTGCGGCGGATCCCCCCTTGTCCACCCCCGCGCCGTGCGGTCAAGCCCCCCGGACACGACGGCGTCGCCGTACAGGCAGAGGGCGGAGACGCGACCGACGTGGGCGTTTTTGATGTGAAAGACGAGGGTGCGCCGCTCTGCGTCGACGATCGCGATGGAGCCGTCCTCTCCTCCGACCCAGATGAGACCTGGGGGGACGGACGGATGGGTGGATGGATGCGTGGATGGATGGATGGATGGGTGGATGGATGCGTGGATGGACGGACGGACGGACGCAAAAGCACTCACCCCGCACGTCGTCCGACAGAAGGCTAGACACGCCCTCCCCCCCGGGCAGTTGAATCAACGAATCGGCGTCCGCCGCAATGGCCGCATCGTCGACGACGCCCCGATGACCGGGTGAGCCGACGACGCCGACGACCCAAGACACGAGCGTCCCGTCGGCCGCCCCCGACCACAGGCGCGCGCGCGACGCGGCCTTGCGCCGCGCAGCGACGGCCGGGTCGGCGTCGTCGCCAGGGGCCGCCGTCGCGTCCTCTCCCTCTCCTCCCCTCCCCTCGCCCCTCCCTCCTCCCTTTCGCCCCGCGTTCACCTCCCGCGCCGGATCCGCCCGTCTCGGCTGCGGCGTGTGTAGGCAGAGCGCCGTCACCCCCGCCCGATGCACCGGCCCCCCCCCGATGGCCTTCCCCGTCCCCGCCCCCCACGTCCGCACCGCGAAGTCCGCCCCCCCCGTGGCCACCCATCCCGACCCCTCAGGGCCCCGACAGAGGGCGCGCACCCCCTGCTTGTGCGCCGCGCGAATTCGCGCCGCGGGGGCGCCGTCGGGGACCGAGACGACGACGACGTCCCCGTCGGCGAGGCAGATCCACGCCCGGCCCCCGCCGGCGTCGGCGACCAGGCAGGGGGGGGAGGCGGAGGCGGTGCGGGGGGTCTGCCACAGCCGCGTCTCCCTCCCGTCGGCCGGGTCGAGCGAGGCGACGCCCGACGCGTCGGCGACGAGGACGCGACGGGTCGATGCCGCGTCGCCGGACTCGCCCCGCCCCGACGTCGAGGGGGCGCAGGCCACCGCGGCGGCGGCCCTCACCCCGCCCGGGCGGGGCCAGTCGTGGACGACGGCCCACCGCATGCCGCCGGGGGGAGGGGCGCCGTCCGGGGGGGGGGGGCCCCGGGGGGCGGCCGAGCCGCCCGCCGAGAGGCTCATGAAAAAGGGGTGCGGGTGCGGAGGCCTGGGGGGTGGGGGGGGGGGAGGATGGGGTTCGCGGGGGTGGGCGGGCGGCGGCGCTGCGCTGACGCCGCCCGTCGCCCGGGGCCGTCCAAGGTCGGTGCGCGTCGAAAGCTCGGGGGAAGGCGGGGTCGCGTCAAGGAGACGAAAGAGGGGGATTGTTTCCCCGCGTTCCCTCGCCTCGCGCGATCGAGCGCTTAAAAAGAGTCCCGCGGCCTCCGTGCGGCCGGCTCGTTCCTGCGCCGCGTTCGGACGCCGATGGGTCACGGCCGGTCGTGGCCGCACCGAGCCACGCCGCGCGACGCGCTACACGTCCACGAGCGACGCCGTGTTTGATTTGTGATGCAGGACAGCCGGGAGAGGGCCAGGTTGCGTCGCTGAGGACAAGCGTCGACAGCCTCGACCGCCCCCGACGCCCCCTGGCCTAACCCTCCCGCTCGGCCGCTTCAGCGCCGAAGAGTAAACGACATGGCCGCCCTTCGCGTCTCCCTTGTCGCTCCTGCCCAGGCCCGGGCCGCGGTCGCCCCCCGGCGAGTGCGGGAAGTCGCTTTTCCCAGGTCGCGCCCTTTTCTCTTTCGCTGCGATTTTCCTGCCGCCCGCGCGCCCTGCTGCCTATCAATAAGAGCCCAGAGCGACGTCTGGCGCCATCGGGCGCTCCCGGCGTCGACCACACGATAGGCGCTCGATCTACGCTCGCGATCTCCGCTCGCGCTGCTTCTCGATGTCCGTCTTCCCGTTCATGGGGCACCGGATCCAAGAACGAGTCGCGAGAGGCCATGAGGAGCCGCGAACCGGTGTCAGCGTGCCAGCGCGATCGAGAAGAGGGTGCCGACGCCGGCCGCAAGCAGAGCGGGCTCTGCCGACGGCTTTCCTCGCCGTTTTCGGCCGCCCGGGAGCTTGCTGTTCGGCCCGCGCCTTCATCTTCCCCTTAGACGCCTCTGACGTGCCGCGCCCCGGCCTGCCACTGCCTGACGTTGTCGTCAAGCTTGCCGCAACGTCGGGGTCTGAGCAGCGTCGCCCTCCTCCGGGCGACTGAGCGCCCTACGGGCCAATTTCTCGCGTCTCGCGCGATTTATGCGATCTTGACGTCGCTATCGCCTCTCAAGCGCGCCATCCCGCCCCCTATCTCGCCCGCCGCTGCCTCACCCCGGATCTCGCCTCCACGGCTGAGGCCGTCGCGGTGGTGGTCCTCTTCCCCACCCCCACCCCCCCATCTCGATCTCCGCAGCCGCGCCCGCGTCGTCGTCCGCGCCGAGGACGCCGCCGCCGCCGCCCCCGAGGCCGCGGCCCCCGCCCCGTGGTCCCCCCCCACGCTCGACCCCACCAGCCCCTCGCCCATCTTTGGCGGCTCCACCGGCGGCCTCCTCCGCAAGGCCCAGGTCGAGGAGTTCTACGTCATCACGTGGAACGCCAAGAAGGAGCAGGTCTTCGAGATGCCCACGGGCGGCGCCGCCGTCATGCGCCAGGGCCCCAACCTCCTCAAGCTGGCCCGCAAGGAGCAGTGCCTTGCCCTCACGACGCAGCTCCGCGCCAAGTTCAAGACGGACGCCTGCTTCTACCGCGTCTTCCCCTCGGGGGAGGTGCAGTACCTGCACCCCCGCGACGGCGAGTGCCGCGTCGCGACGTGGGACGGCGGCGGCTCGGCCGTCGGCCGCGGCACGCGGCCGTCGCCGGGGCCCGGGGGGCGCGGCTCGGCCGGCGGGAGCGGCCGCGGCCGTCGATCCGTCCGTCCGTCTCCGCGTCCGTCCTCCCGTGCCGCCCGCTCCATCCACGCCGTCCGCGCCCACCCGTCCCCCGCTCGACCCCACCGCGACCCTCCCCGTCCCCTCGCAGGCGTCTACCCGGAGAAGGTCAACGCCGGCCGCGTCGGCGCCAACCAGAACATGCGGTCCATCGGGTCGGGCCCCGACCCCGCCCAGGTCAAGTTCACGGGCAAGGCCACCACGGACGCGTGAGATCTCTCGCGGCTCGGCGGGCCACCCCGGGGGCCGCCCGGCGTCGCGCCACGCCGTCCCGGTTTGAGGGTGCCGCCCCCCCTCGGGTCGCGGCTCCGTTCTCGTGAGTGACCGAGCGGCGGGCGGCGCGTCGGCGTCGCGGGTTGAGGGGGGGGGGGGGGGGGGGGGGGCGAAGGGACGCGGGGGAACCCGACGCGGCCCGGAGAGGAGGGGCGGAGCCCGATCCCTGGTGGTGGACACCCGCCCCCCCCCCGGCCTGCCCGCCGGTCCGCCGCGGGGCGCCCTCGCGGCCCTATTGTCGGCGAAGGCGGCAGCGGCAGCGGCACCGACACCGGCGGCAAAGCGGCACTGGCGGCGGCACCAGCAGTCGAGCGGCAGCGCCATCGACGACCCCGCAGCGGGGGCCTTGTCGAGTCTCGCCCTCCCGCGCCCTCCCGCGGGCGCCGCGTCCCCGCCCGCCAGCCGATCCGTCCTTGGGAGCGTTGTCCCGTCCCGGGGGGACGGGACGGGATGCGACGAGCGCCGACCGCCCTCCCAGAGGCGAGTGAGAGCTGGCCGGCGGACAAAGCAGGGGCGTGCTCGCGCGGCGCGCCCTCTCCCGGCTTCGATTTCGCTTCAAGTTCACGTCTCAACGACCAAAATGATGTAATATTGTGTAAATTTTACGTCTGTTTCGCTGTATCTCCCTCCCACGCGTCGGAAACCCGAAAACTCGCTGCAGGGGTCACCGGCCCCCGTGCGCGGACGGGGAGAGGGGCCTCGCGATGGCTCCACCTCCGTCGAGCGACACGTCCGCGCCGTTACCTTCCACGGCTCCTCTCTCGCTCCGCGAGACCGGGAAACGACGCCCGAACCCACCCTCGCGGCGCCTGGTTCGAATCCGCCAGCAGACGCCACCGCTGCCAACGCTGTCACTGCCGCCCCCGCCCCCGCCGTCGGGGGGACGGGCCTCCGCGGCGTTCTCTCCCGCGCCCGCACCAACCGGATTGAGCGGCGGCGGCGGAGAGACGGCGACGGTCGCCGGTCTCCGTCCCCGGCGTCGGACGACGGGGCGGGGGCCGCTGCTGGATTCGAATCCGCCGCCGCCGCCGGCCCGCCGCGAGGCACTCTCTTCCGGTGGCGGAGCGTCAAGAAGGAGGGGAGGAGGGAGCGATCGCGCTCCCGCGGCCCGGCGGTCGCCCGGGGGGCCTGGCCGGGCGGAGTGGGGGGTGAATCCTTTTCGGCCGGGGGGGCCGGGCCGGACGGAGGTCCCCGGGGCTCGGCGCTCGCCCCCCCCGGTCCGAACTCTCCGGGCCACCCCTCCGGAAGGGGGGGTGGATCGGAGGCCGGAGCTCCCTCGTCCTCGTCCGCCCCGGTCCTCCCCCGCCTCCTCGACCGCCGGGGCCGGCTCCGGGGGACGGGGGGCCCGGAGGCCGCCCTGGAAGCCCTTGCCTCGGCCGAAGCCGGGCGTCTGTGCCGAGTCCACGGGGGGGGCGCCCATCTCCTCTCGGCTCTGCTCCCGGCGGGGGCGGGGGATACGAAAGGGGGGAACGGCCGCGACGGCGCCGGCGGCGCCCCCACGAAGGACGACGCGGCGCCGTCCGCGGCGACCCGCACCCTCCTCCAGGCCGCCTCCTCGCTCGGCTCCGCGGCCGATGCGGCCGGGACCGGCCTCGTCGCCGCGCTCCGCACCGGCGCGGGGCCTCTCGCCACCCTTGGCCCGGGGGCGACCCGGGCGCGGGCGCGGGCGCGGGCCGCGGGTGCCGCCCTCTCGGCCGCCGGCGCCGCGGCGGCCCGCGGCCTCGCGGCCCTCGACGCTCTCGCCGCCGCGGAGGGGCTCCCGCGGGCCGACGCGGAGGCGGCGGGGCGGGGGCGGGAGGAGGGCAGGAGCGGCGCCGCGGGCGCCGCGACCGCTGTCGCGTCCCGGCTCCGGCGCACTCGCGTCAGCTCCCGCCTCGACCCGACGCCCGCGTGGGGGGGCGCCCATTCTCGCTCCCCGAGCCGCGCCCGCTCCTCCCGCGCTCTCCCCTCCGCCGCGGCGACGGCGGTGGCTAGCCTCGACGAGGGAGACCCGGCGCGGGCCGCGCGGGCCGTGGCGGCCGCGCTCGCGGCGGACGACGCCGGCGGCGGCGTCGGCGACCCCGGACGGTCCGTCGGCGGCGACCGCCGTGCGGACGGCGGCGGCTCCTCCCTCTCCGACGACGACTCGGACGACGACGCGGTCGAACGAGATTTTCTTCGCGTCGCGGCGGCCCCGCGGCTGGCGGGATGGCTCCGGCCTGCGCTCGCGGCGCGGGCGGAGGCGTGGGCGACGGGGGGGGGAGGGGGGACGCCCGATGGGGCGGGCGCAAGGGTCGACCCCGTCGCCCTCCTGCCCGGGCTCCTCGTCTCCGCTCTCGCGGCTTGTGCGGGGCGGAACGCGGCCCTGCAGACCCTGACGACCGCGGCGCGCGCTGAGGCCTCCCCCCGGGGGGGGGGGGCCCCCCCCCCCCCCCCCGCGGGCCCCCTGGCGGCGGGCGCGCGGGCCGCCGGGGCCGTCGCGGCGGCGGCTGACGCCGCGCGGGGGGCGTTCGGGGGGAGACATTGTCCGGCGACGGAGGCGGCGCTCGCCCTTCTGGCGGCGACGACGGCCGCGGACGTCGTCGAGCGGGCGCGGGGGCCGGGCGGGGCTCTCGGCCCGGCGGCCGGTCGCGCCGCGGGCGGCGGCCGTGGCCCCTCGCGGGACGTGACCGCCGCCGCCGCCGGCGATGACGACGACGACGACGACGACATCCCTGACCCGCCGCCCGGCTGGGGTGCCGCCCCGGCGTCGCGCCCCTCGGCCGTCGCGGCCGTCGCCGCCCCAGCCGGCGCGGCCGCAGCTCGCGTCGCTGCCCTCCGGGGCCGTCAGCGCGGAGCGGCGGCGCCGCCGTCGCCAAGGCGGGACCTGCCCTCCGCGCCGCCCGAACTCCCGCCCCCCTCCGACGGCGTCGCCGATGTCGAGCGTGGCCCCGCCCCCGCCGTCGGTGCGGCTGCGGCCGCCGCCCGAGCCCACGCTCTCCTCGCCCCCCTGACCTCGCTGCGGGCGACGCGGGGGCTTCCGGGTGCGGGGAGGGCGGCCGTGGGACCGCTTTCCGCGGCGGTGGCGGCAGCGGCGGTCGCCGAGGCAGAGAGAATTGCGGGGACGAAGAAAAAAGCGACGGGAGGTCGGCCGGCGGGGGGCCGAGGCGGCGACGACCCGCGTGACGACCCCGACGCCCTGTGGGGGGGCGGATCGTCGTCCGACGACGACGACGCCGAAGCAGACGCCACGGACGCCGCCGCCCCCCGGCTGCTCGCCTTCGCCAGGCGAGCAGCTGTTGCCGTCGCCTCTCTCGCTGCCGCGGCGCCCGTCCCGGCCCCGGCGCTGGAGGCCGCGGCCCGCGCCGTGGGGTCGGCGTTTCGGGCGTGGGCGGCGGAGGCGGCGGCAGAGGCGGACGCGGCGGCGGCCGCCGCCACCGCCGCCGACGCCGACGCCGACGTCGAGCTCGACGACGCCGCCGCGAATCCGGATCTGTCCCCCCGGACGCGGCGCCTGGTCGCCGACGCCGTCCGCGCCGACGCCGTCGCCGCGCGCCACGAGGCGGCCGCGGCGGCGCGCCGAGCGACGGCGGCCGCGGTCGCCGACCTCGCCCGGACCCGCCTTCCCGCCGCCCTCGTTCCCCTGGAGCGCGTGGCCGCGGCGACCCGGCGGGCCGAGGGCGGAGCGATCGCGACCGAGGGATGGCCGGCCCGTGTGGCCGGCCTCGACCCCACGGCGGCGTGGCTGACGGCGAGGCTCGCGGCGACCGCCGGAGACGGCGGCGACGACCCCTGAGGGGCAGCACGAGGGACGGAGAGGGACGGAGAGGGACGGAGGGGCGACCGCTGGTTCTCGTCGACGCCATTTCGCGCCGCCGGCCCCGTCCCACCCCGCCCGCCCCCCCTCGATTTTCCCCTATTCTCCTCCCCCCCAGTCCCCCAGCCGCGCCAGCGTCGCCTCCTGCGCCGCCCGCGCCCGGAGGAGGCCCTCCAGCTCGGCGTCGAGCCGCGCCAGCTCCGCCCTCGCCTCCCTGACGCGGGTGGCCGCCGCCGCCCGTTCGGAGGCCGCGGCCTCCTGCTCGGCGCGCGCGCGGTGCCGCAGGCCCACGGCGCGCAGCTTGGCCGCGTCCACCCGGGCCCGGTCGACGGCGAGGCGGTCGAGCATGCCGCCGACCAGGGTCTGGAGCCGCTCGGAGGCGTCCAAAAACGCCGCGGCGTCGGCCTTGAGGCCCTCGGCGTGGGAGCGCGTGGCGGGATCGAGGAGCTGGAGATTGAAGTCCTGGGGGGGGCGGGGTCGGGGGGCAGAGGGGAGGGTTGGGTCGGGGGGAAGGCGCAGCGGCCGAGGCGTCCCGCAGGCGGCCTCGGCGCATCCCCGGGCTCTTTCCACCCCCTTCGCCGGATTGCGGTTCGCGAGGGGACACACGGGACTTCACGACGTTCAACGTCACTTCATCCGTCTCACGGGTCGTCCCGCGCGCTCCGCAGCGGGACGAGGCGTTCGCTTCGTCCGTTTACCCCACGCGCTGGTCGCGAACGTTGGGCCGCAAGCCGCTTCCTCGTTTTCGGACCCACGCTCCGTTCCTCTCGCCTCGTCGAAGATCACCCCACGCTCTCCTTCATCATCATCGCGGTCCATCGATGACCTATCGACGCCGAAAGAGCTTGGAAGGGCTCGCGTTCGGCGCCGGCGCGTCGGCGCCTAGGCCGGGGCCTCGACGGGGCCTCCGCCCGACTGACGGGGCCTCGACGGGGCCTCCGCCCGCGGCACTCGGGTGGGCTCGTTCGCGGGGGGCGGGAGCGCGTCCGGTCGCTCGCTCGCTCGCTCGTTCGAACTCGTTGTCCCACCTCAAGAGCAGCAGGCCGAGCTCGGCGCCTTCCCCCCCCCCCGCCTCCTCCCCACCCCCCAACTCCACCGCCGCCCC
>Ga0181573_10001402_pt1 | contig 23850 bp, 29 predicted proteins | sample 101ome_25_FD_148643 | JGI IMG/M metagenome (GOLD analysis project Ga0181573, IMG submission 148643) | Coastal salt marsh microbial communities from the Groves Creek Marsh, Skidaway Island, Georgia - 101409BT metaG (spades assembly) | ecosystem: Environmental > Aquatic > Marine > Intertidal zone...
CAGATCTGGTGGTTCGCTGGGTGGTCCATCTCCGCAAGGTTGCGCTGCCGCGTGGTCGTGCTGCTGTTCTGCTGCACGCTGCTCTTCGTGAGGTCCGACGCCGTCTGTCGGCGGCTGAACTCGTATAGGACCAGACCCCCCAGTGCCAACGCTGCGATCCCTGGAGCGCCTGCCATTAAGTAGCTTCAAATTGGAAATTTCCATTTCTAGTTTGTGCTGCATCTTCAATCTTTCCATTCTGGCGTCTCTGAGCTGCATGTGTAGGTCATCTCTCTCCTCCTTCACACTTGCCAGATGCTCCTGCTCGCGCATGCGGAACTGCATCGCGCGTTCAAATGTGTTGTGATGCGAAGGGCTCCACTGTCGTCGCAGATCCTCTATATAGCTACCACTTGAACTCCACGGCGCCGGGACCCCAGCCTCGAGTCGTTTCAGCGCAGCGGCGTAACGAGGATCCATGGCACTTCCTACTTAGAAAGTCTAATCGAGCCATTCAAGGGGCTCAGACGTTCGCGGCCGCTTCGGCGACCGGGTTGCATCGCTAACGATGGCGCGCCGATCTCCTGGGCACGTTCATTGCTTTAGTGACGTGATATGTCGATTTCGTCGTCTTCTTACCCTTTGCAATTTGCTCAGCAGCCGCCTTTAGCATACGGACCCATTCCCGCTGTGCTGCTGGATCTGCTCCAAATGCTCCATCCTTAGCCTTTAGAACGAGTACATTATCCAAGTGTTTCAGGATCGCTTCCTGCTGCTGTCGCTCATCCATTCCATTCTTCTTTGCGAATTCACTTGCCTCCTTCATCATCTGCTTAACTAGAGAGTCATAATGCTGTACGAAGTCATCCCTGTGAACTCTATGATGAATTCTCCAGTCGGCTATGTGTTCGAAGTTCCTACTAATAAGGCCGCTCGGGATGTCCAGGTATTTCGCAGAAAAGTCGGCTAGCTGACGCCGAAGTTCTTCTCGAGCGGCAATTTCCGCCTCTTCAGCGTCAACAAACTCTGCTGCTTCGGGAAGACCAGCTTCGTTCAGATTCTCCACGGCTGCACTGGCAGCTGCTCCTGTCGCCTCCTCCGCTGCTTCCTCTGCGATGTTTGCTGCAGCGACGACTCGTTCCACAAACGACTCTGCAACGTCCTTAACTTCCTCCGCAATTCGAGCCTCCTCTTCCCCGTCCGACTGCGGCGAGGGGAGCTCCTCATCCTTCTCGTCCTCTCCATAATCAACACTCGGCCTATCGCTGTCATCGTCATCATCTTCTGGTGGGGGGGGGTATGGCTTGGCGGGTGGGATACGTGGTCCTGTAAGTGGCCCATCTGTGTTGCGCCAAGAGGGCTGTTGCTGATACCCTGCCTCATCCGGTGGCAAATTGAAGCCGCGTGACCGTTCGCCAAGATCATATGCGCTCTCACCCAGCCCCCTTTGGGGGCCAAGCTTGAGCGGACGCTGTTTAACCCAGTGCTTAAAGTACATCCACGCCTCTTGCAAGTTAGATGGCCCATGCTCAGCAAGGAAGTTCATTTGAAGCTCGTGCTCGTTCTTCGCCGCCGCCTGGGCGCGCAAGTGGTCGCGAACACCCGACAAATGCGTCAGCTGTCTGTCACGCCAGGGTGTATGATGCCACCCATCATAAGGTTGCCCAGCTTTTGGCCCGTAAATGTGTCTGCGCACAGGGGCACCGTCTACGTTGTTCAGGTAGAGATCGTTATTCACATTTGCGTCATGCTTACCCTGCAACCAGTCCTGAAATTCAGCATGCAGCGCCTCGTCTGCTTCCTCCTCAAAGTTGCGCGACGCTTTGTCGAGATATGTCCCTTTCGCAGCCTCTGACAGTCCAGTTGCAGCCTTCTCGCGCTGCTGTAGAGTCTTGAGTAACACTTCATTCTGATATTGCGGCCAAGCTCCCGGCTGAGCTGCTTCAGCCGGCGTGCCGCGAGCTGAACTAGGCGCCGTCCAGTTCCACGGCATTAATAGACATTCATCAGATAATTGTATCCACCTTATTCTGACACATGTATAAGTATGGAGGGGCAACAACGAAGCGAATCATGGCGCGCTGCCCGGCGTGGCAAGTTGACCGCATCGAATCTAGGCGCCTTATTGGGACTTGTAAACTATACATCCCGCGTTGAAGCTTTCCGCCGTGCACAAGGCACCGACACCTTTGAGGGCAATGACGCGACGCGGTGGGGCACGGACAACGAGGCAAATGCACTCTTAGACTACCAAACACTGACCGGGAACGTGGTGAACGCAACCGGTCTGCACGTGCATCCTACAATTCCGTGGATTGCCGGCTCACCCGACGGCCTTGTCGGGGCCATGGGTATGGTGGAGGCTAAGTGTCCTTACTACTACAAGAAGGGCGGGGGCCGCCTGCACAAGGAGATCCCGGCGCATTACTACTTACAGATGAATGCGCTGCTTGAGATCTGCAACCGGGAGTGGTGCGACTTCATCTCTTGGTGCCCAGAAGGGTCAGTTGTGTACCGCGTGACGCGCGACGCGGCTGCATTTGACTACCTCCTCAGTTACTACGGTCAGATTTATGCCGCAATGGAGGCCAACATGTCGGCACCGCCGCCTCTCTCTCACTCCCAGAAGAGCGACATCACCTTCTGCATTGAGCGGAGCATGCGTGCTCACATCAACTACAAGGTGTGGGCTAATGCAGATCCGTCATTTCCGCCCCCGAGCCCAGAACCCGAGGACGAGGATGAGCCGCCGTTGAAGCGGCCGCGTGGCGTGTTTTAACCCCGTGGTAGATGCCAGTAGTGGTACCGATAAGCTCGGCCGTAGTACTGCACTCTACCTGGTACGGGGTAGCGCACGGAGTATAGCCACTGGGGCAGGGAGCGCCGTTGGTGCTGCAGCCAAGCTGGGTTACGCCGCTGAAGTAGCCAGGTTGGCAGTCTCATTCCCTGTGCTATTGAAAAGAAAATCTAATTTATGAGTGTTGAGATGGCACAGCACGTCTTTGGTCAGTGTCTGAACGAGTTTGCAGCCCGCTCTCCTAATGCCGACAAAGGTGAGCCATACCTTGGAACAGTGCCTACCTACGACATTGGCTATGGTCCGGCCTGGTGCTCGAAAGAGCAGTCGCGTCGTGACGACGGCCTAATTCCATCCTTTGGTAGCAAGAAGGTAGCCTCTACAGCCAAGATGACGCTGCGGGGCCTCGCCGATCCGATCGCAGCGCGTGGGGAAGCTGTGCAGACACAGGCCGGCTCAATACTCCTGCCTAAGGAGCAGGATACGTGGCAATATATGCCCAGTATCGACACACTCAATATTCTAACCACCTCTACAGGAACGCGCCTACAGCCTCTCCCAGCCCGCTTCTACCAATGAAGAACACGTCCCGCGACTACACGCCCTGGCAAGAGCTCAACGCCGACAACCTCGCCTTCTCTCTTGGACAGGACAGAAGCGGCAAGCCGACAATCAGCATGCTGAAGACGCCGAGTATGACAGAGGTGTGCATGGTCACGCCCGCGTGTGTGACAAATTGGCCGCGCGTGACTGGCGACGGTAACTTCGGCACGATGTACGGCCCGGCTGACGTGACAAAGGCTAAGTTTTCGCTCGACCTGACCGACGCACAGATCAACGGCGTCGACAACGCGCAGTACAAGGCCTTCTCCGAGATGCTGACCAGCATTGACGAGAAGTTGCTCGACTTTGTGCATGGGGAGCAGCTCAAGATCCTCGGCCGGAAGAACCTCTCCCGCGAGGAGGTCAAGATGCTGCAGATTCGCACGGTGCGCCCTAAGTACGACAAGATGAGTGGCTCCCTTATTGGCCACACGGTGAACGCATCGAGCGCTAAGTACGCAAACGACGGAATGGGGGGCAAGTTTGAGCGCGCTATCACCATTTGCGACTCGAATGGCGCCGTTGTCCCGAACGGCATAGTTAGCCCTGGGGATGTGGTGGCAGCCACCATCTTTGCCAACCAAGTGTACACCGGCGTTGGTGGAGACAAGTTCGGCATCCACTGGGGCTTTGAGGATGTGGCCGTCATCTGCCAGCGCTCCAAGCTCGAGGCCAAGACCAGTGTGCCCATCTTCGGGAGCTTCCAATACGACTTTGCGAGGGAGTACGAGAGCCCCGCAACGGTGCTCGTGTGTGGCGAACAGTTTTCTGACTAGCGCTCCATTTATTCTCATATTAAAAAGACATGAGCAATCCACCTGACTACAAATCTAAGCCCAGTGCGGAGCGTAAGACGAATCCACGCGTGTCGACGTGCCAACAGCCCTCAACAGCCCCTCCAGATGCAGCACCAAGGGCAACCACTTACGGCAAGCATGCCACTATGCCCGTTTTAGCCTCAGACTTGTATGCGGAAGTATGCCTGCCTGATCTGCTTGAGTTTGACCCAGAAGAGATCAAGCTTGATGCTACGATCGTTGCGATCGGTAAGCGCCGCACTGGTAAGTCGTGGCTACTTCGCAATATTATGTACCTCATGAGGGACAAGATTCCAGCTGGTATTGTGATCTCGCAAACCGATGAGCTTAACAAGTTCTGGCGGCAATACGTGCCGAGTAAATACATTTACCCCAAGTATGAGCCAGAAATCCTAGACGCGGTATTTAAGAGACAGAAGGACATACTCAACGACAACTCCCTGACCAGGGAGGAGAAGGATGAGAAGGCGCCATTCTTCGTACTGCTCGATGACGTGATCTCGGATCAGCGTCTCAAGTACGATGAGAACCTCATGGAGTTGTTTGTAGCTGGGCGGCACTACAGATTATTCGTGATGATCACGTCGCAATATGCGAAGGCCATCACACCAACGCTGCGTGGTAACACCGACTACGCCTTCCTCATGAAGTGCGCCCAGCAGAGACAGCGTGAAGCGCTATGGGAGGACTTCGCAGACTCGCTAACTAAGGACGCCTTTGCGCAAATGTTGGATGCGTACACAGAGGACAACGAGGTGCTAGTGGTTGACACTAGCCCAGAGAAGAAGGTCGATCCAATAGAGCTCTTTGCGTGGTGGAAGGCAGTTGACCCGGGTGAGTTTGCAATGGGGAGCAAGGAATACTGGCAGAGCGCAATATCGGGCGAGGGAAGTGACATCCCACCGCAAGAGGGGCCCGGCTCATACTCCCGCCTCATGACTGTAGATGATATCATGCCAGCGCCATTCAATCAGATGATGTAGGATAGGTGCTTTTTCTAGTTTATGTACGCAATGTCCACTGCTCTCTCTATTCAAGTCTCAGTTACACAGGCTGCGGCTGGTACCCTACTTGGCGCGCTCGTGGAGGGCATGATTCCTAGGTTCACCGAAGGCGCCTCCGCTTCAAGCCTAGCTTTTGAAGCTCTGGTGCAAGCGGGGCTGACGGGCGCGGCAATTTCAATTGTGGGTCCTCGAATGTCGCCCTCCGATCCCACTTATGGCATTCTGTTCTCAGGGACACTATTGGCCGCTCAACCGGACTTTGCAGCGCGGATTGCGAAGCTAAGCGCGATAGCAAAGACGATGGCTCTGCAAGCTGTACAGAAAAGCAAGGCACCGGTTGCAGGGGTGTGATCTCCCAGTTGAGACTCGTTGCCATGGCTTCCCACATCCGATCCAGCGCCTTCAGCTTGCTTTGTGACTTAATCAGGGGGAAGAACATGGAGAATTTCGCACAGCCGATCACGTGGAAGAGGCGCCGAAACACGTAGTTGTAGTTTAGGAAGTTCTTGCGCCCTGGCGTTTTGAAGGCGTCGAAGGGCCGCTGCAGCTCGTGGAACATATTGTCGAGCTGCTGCACGAGGAGTGGGCCCGGGCGCGGCGGCCGCACGCCCGTGATGCGGTAGATGATCTGCAGCCACTTCTCGATGTACAGCTGCATGTTCAGAGATCTGAGTACTGTGCGAATTGAGTCCTTGTTGAGCACTTGGTGCGAGCCGTCACATAGCTTCTCAGCAATGAGCAGCATCTGCTCGCTCGGAATCTCAGACTCGTGTATAAACAGCTGGCTAATGCGCTCATGCCAGTGGTGGATCCGCTTGTAATTGCTTCCCCGAGTAGGAACAAAGTTGCCATACATAGTTTCAAAGTATACGTTGCCGCTCTGAACCACACCGCAAGCTGAACAGACACGGGATCCGGGGTGTGGCGTACCGGACCCACAGTAGACGAATTCGCCACCGCCGCAGCTAGCACAGCTGCGGCCGTCGCACTTGCTGGCATGCTCCTCTGAAGCAAGTAGGTGCTCCATGTCAGCAAAAGCAGCGTCCACATCGCCCTGAGCAGTGACCACCACCATTGCATTGTCACCGTGCTGTACTACTCGCATTGGAAGAAGTGCTGGTCCATTTTCCAAGCTCTCGAGTGCATATGTCCTCAAGTGGAAGTTTCAGAGAACATGCAGTCTTCCTGACGAATCACGACGAAACGGTTGATGAAGCGCTCGTTACAATCAACGATGGGGACTATTCTGAATTTTCGCTGCTCTCGGTAACGCGGCGGGACTTGGAGTGCAGCATTGTGGATCAATCGACTGTGTGGCTTGCGCCTGCAAATATGGAGTCTAGTACATCGTATGCTGGCCTGCTCAGCGTTGGTGACACCATACGCGTAGGCTCACCCGCAGACAACAATGGTCAGATGGGCTTTTCTGACTATGTGACTATCCTCGAGGTTGTGGGCCCGATTAAACGCGTCTACAATGGTCTCAGCACGACTTGCCAGATTGGACCCACAGTATCTCTTAATGCTGCCGGTGCCTCAAGTGGAACAAGTCACAACCCAACTGGTAAATATATGTATAGGGTAAATACCCCGCTTAACGCTACGCAGCTCGCGAGTTACTTGCCGGCTGTAGGAGCAACTTGGTGGCATCCCACTCCAATTCAAATCACACACGCAAATAAGTTTACCCACTTGGATACGCCTGATCCCAATATAGCGAATGCTTACTTTGGAATGGGCTCTCTCCCATCCACAAGTGGGGCCATAATAACAGCACTGGATGGATGGTCAACTAATGCAACTTCAAGCGGGCCATACCTTCGGGTGTACGATCAGGATGTAGAGGCAGAAGATCCGAACCTCGGCTTAGGGAATGGAACCTACATAGAGCAAATTTTTACTGTTATTGAAGGCCACGAGTATGTGGTGGACACAAGGATTGCTAAAGGTAGTGTTCAAGCGAATGGTGTAGCGACTCTTACAATAGAAGCGTTTTCTACAGCCTCTGGTAGCTCCCTGCAATCGGTAACTATTAATCCAGCTGCTTATTCTGAGAAATGGTACATAAACTTCTATAGTTGGCTTACGTTTACGGCTGACGCCACTAGTGTCAGACTCCGCTTAACATCTGAACCAGAAGGCAGCATAGGAGGAGAAATATTGGTCAACCATGTCGCGGTTCGGAACAATGTACCTAATACTGCAAACATAAGTGTGCCGCATCACGTCTACAGAATGAGGTACCCAGCCACGTCAGAGCTTAAGCTGACACTCGACCGCGGAATCTCGGACGTGCGCCGCATCACTCTAGTTGGGTATCATATCCGGAGCTCAGATCCGGGCTACCTCGACCTGAATCTGCGCTCGCAAGACTACTACACGTTGCGGATTAAGGAACTGCAGGGAGGGGGCGGGCTACTTAGCAACAAGCCTGGAGTCCACAACGGATTCGCAGTCATCAGCGCCGGTAACTCCGTGCACAGGCCGCTCGGAGCAGTGGAGTACGAGATGCACGACCCTGCAGGAATTGCGACCGCTGTGGTGAGTTCAGCACACCCACTGAAGACGCTGACAGTAGAGGTGCTGAACATGAATGGCGAGCCAGCTAGGGTGAACAAACTGCACTTATGGTTCAAGGTGCTCACTAGTAGCCGCTAAGCTTTATTATTTCTGAGGTCAGTGCTGTGAATAACCATGGGTATGGACGTGGGAGGACCTAGCGTTATGAAATTGTATAATGCTGCTGGGGAGCAGGGCGCTCCACCGGACACCGGTCGTGCATTTGGTACGAGCCTCAGCGCAGCAGAGCTGGCCCACCGCCAGCGCTACGCTCCGCCAGCAGTGCCCGGCCAGCAGGATATCGGTAACCTGTTGCAGGCGAATGGGGGGCCTGGCATCGGTCCTCGTCCGGGCCAGGTCCCACAGGACTACAACCTGACGGAGGGCATGCCCGTCAAGTACAGTGTTCCTACTGCACAGAAGGAAAACCTTGCGACGCGCGAGATCGTCCGCAACGCGATCCGCGAGTCTGAAGCAGGCAATAAAGCTGGCGTGATCCGTACCGATCCTATTACGGACGAGGAGGTTGAATATGTCAAGTACATGAAAGACCAGGCAGAGGTTGCGGACCTCGACCGCTACGTGAACACATTCTTTGACCTGCGCAAGCCCGGTAATATGCCGAAGCTCATGGAGATCTACCCACAGTTTATCGAGCGCCGTATTAAGCAAATTAAGACCGACTACGAATACGCAATCCGCTCACAGATGATTGATCAGTGGGGCGTGAACACCTTCGATGACCTGCTCTTCCTCTACTGGCGTGACCAGGGCAAGATATCAGGTCCAAATCTGACAGACCAAAGGAGTGTCGACCATCAGTACACTGCTGGCTACCTCTCTCCCTTCTACTGGGGCCTTGACACTCGTAATCCGGGAGGTATTAGGCTGCCATACGCCAGTGCAAAATATGGCAAGAAGCCAGCTAATCCAGATGACTGGACCTTGTCCGACCAGGAGAACCAGCCACTCAGCAACCAGCGCAATGTGGAAGCGTACGCAAAGGCCCTTTATAACACCGATACATCGACTGCCCCAGTCGGGGCAGCCGCCTATGATCCTGGGAGACGGCGTCCGGTCCCGGCGAGTATCGGCTAGACTTTCTAACATTGCAGTAAGCAAGTATGGCCGCCGTTGTCGAAACAGTGGACGGTGTGCGCGGCATCCTCGTGAAGTGTGGGCTAGGTCAGCCAAGCAGCCGTGCGTTTTGCGCAGGCGTCACAGCAGCCGGGCTGCTTTACATCGCAGGAAAGCCGGCGGCCGCCTTCCGAGAGGACGGAAGCATGAGACCCTTCTCTTTGCTCTCCCAGGAGCTAGACGCAACGACCACACATTTTCTACTGCTCCCTTCGATGGTAGCTCTCGCCACGTTCCTTTTCACATGAGCGAGACGGTCGGCGCCTTCCTGAAGACCAAGCTGTGCAACATGGCGCAATGGATTGAGAATGAAGTGGGCGGGGGTGATCTCGCCATCAGCCCAGTGCAGTTCGCACAGGGGCGCACTGAGCTTGAGGTAGTCATGCTAGCGCAGATTATTGCAGGCAAACCAGCGATCATTGCCAACCGTGACTGGCTTGGGTTGGTACAGCTACTCGACAGCGAAGCGGCACAGATGGCGCATGCGGTCTCGTGCCTGCTGCACTCGGTGAAGGCGCGTGAGGACTTGCACCCTAAGTTTTGGCGCTATATGGAGTTGTTTCGTGATGTGATCAATAAATCTAACGAGTAGTATACAGCAAATATCTTTTATGAGTGGCCCGTCTGACCCGATGATGATGGGCGGCCTCGACCCGGCCGCAATTGCGGAAGAGAAGGCGAAAAAGAACACGAAGAGTAGTAAGGCACCCACAGAGGCAGAGTTGGCCAAGGAGGCTCGGCTTCAGGCTAAGGAACAGAGGCTGGCGGCCGCAAGCACACAGGCGCCCAAAGCGCCTGCCCCCAAGCCCCGCGCTCCAGCGGCTGCACCCGCAGCGGCCCCGATTGAAGTCGACAAGCCCTACCTGATCGACCGCATTGAGGCGTACAGGGAGCGCTTCCCGCACCTCAAGAAGCGGAACAACGTCTCTTCGAAGTCGAGCGCCGACGAGCTGTACGACGAGCTGCACTACTACGAGAAGCAGCTCGGCTCTGGGGACAAGGGCGGCGGGGTCGGTCCAATGCTGCTCCACGGCTCCATGTGCATCGTCGAGGCAGTGCACAGAGACGTCTTCAACCCGTTTGGCCTCAACCTCAACGGTCTGGGCCAGGTGACCAAGGACAACATGGATCAATTTGAGCCCATCGTCGACGAGCTGCTTATCAAGTACGGCTCGTCAATGTACCTTGGCCCGGAGATGCGCCTTGCTCTCGCACTTGGCTCTGTGATCATGACAGTGCACGGCGCGAACAGTGGCGACCCTCGCATCGCAAACGCACTGAGCAAGATGAATGCAAGTGTGAAGGTAGAGTCGGGTGCCGATCTTTGATTTTCTATATAACCCCCCGCCCACAAGTACTGGCTACAGCACAATCTACGCTACCTAACTTTTTTCCACGTCTAGTTTAGTATGTCGCGCTCCATTTGGCGCATATTCTTTCGCGAGGCGGACCATGCAGTAGCAGATGGAGTTTCGGCCGCCGCACATACACCAGCAACTCACGAGCTTACTGGTGCGGTACGGGAGGGAGGAGGCGTATCTCGCACAGCTGAAGGAGCGATTGCTCGTGAGGAAGCTGAGGCCGCGCGGGCAGCACCAACACACTCCGCACCGCCGAAGCCTGCAAAACCGGGCGGTATCCCAGGGTACATTGTGCGCAACCCCGTGAAAGTAGGAGCCGGCATAGGAGCCGTTGCACTTGGTGTTGGTGGTGGTATCGCACTTTCGCAGCTCGATATAGGTCAAGCCCTGAAAGACGGCGAGAAGGCAGTTGTAGACGCACTGAAGGATGCCGAGAAATTCGCGGAGGCTGAGCTAGACAAACTGGGTAACTCTATAGCAAACTCACCGATCGCCAAGGCCGTAGGTGTAGGGGGCGCGACACTGCTTATCACTATGGGCGCCATTTTTGTTGTGTACGAAGGGTACACTCTTTTTAAACGAGCTTAACTCATTCGCCTGTACGCGTAGTAGAGCGTGGCGCCGGTCAGTGCCACTAGGAGGACAGTTTCGAGCATGTGCTCGCTGTGCATGCCAGCTGACACGTCGACAGTATAAAGGTCGTCTGGCGCAGCAAACTCCAAGTCGGGGTTGTACGACACGTGGTCGTCCTCGCCGGGAATGTGTGACTTCACATCCGGGGCTATCGGCTGGTCGCCAACAACGATCGTATCATCATGCCACCCGACATCCCCAGGCAGGTCCCCATCGTCATTGGCAATGGTGTACCCCGCAAGAGCCCCTCCAGCACCTATAAGTGCAGCGTGTGGAAGGTATTTGCCTCCAGCCTTCAGGATCTGCGCGTTCCACCTGGGGGGTTTAACTGGATTCGGCGCCTTCTTTGGCACCGGGGCTTTAGGTGGCCCGGGCTCTGGCATGCGAGTCTTTGGCGTCGGCTTCGGCTTCTGTGCGGGGGCCTTAGACTTAGGTGGCCCCGACACGCCAGCGGGAGGCTCGGGCTTAACTACCCTCTCAGCATCACTTTCGAGCCTTGGCGCCACTTCCCCAACCCCTTCCGCTGAATGGATACCCGCACCTTCAAGCCCACGCGCAAAATCCGTAGCCCCGTGTACTGCATCCCCAGCCGCCACCCTCCCTCCTTTGACGGCAGCGTAAACCGCGCGTCCGCCCGCTCCTGCGACGCGTACTAAAGGCCCAATCAATTCAGCCGCTCCGTCTATAAGGAAGTCATTTCTTGCCCACTTACAGTTGTCGGCTCTGACCTCGGCGTCCCTGGCCGTAGCACAGCCAGCAGAACGGACTATCCCACCCACAAAGGGTATCATATCCGTCACAAGCATGGCCTTCGCCAGGCCATTCTCCTCACCCCTCATCATCATGTACCTGTTGAACCTGTCGAGGCCTTCGCCCTCCAACTGCCGAATGTCAACGGGCAAGTCGCCCTCGAACTCTTCCCTGAAGGACTTATTCCACTCTGGACACGTGCCGCCGTCTCGAGCGCACCTTGGCCTAACACGGTCCCCTAGTCCATGGGGGTTGCTGACTACACCGTGCTCGTCTCGGAACTCCTTGTAGGTGCGCAGAACCGCGTTGTGGTTCGCTCTAAATATGTTGAAGCTGCTCTCTAGGACACCACTGACCTCTTTGACGCTCTCGGGCCACTTATCAGAGGTCAGTATCTCTTCAGAGCCAGTGTACGACTTCGTGAACTCCCCGTCTTTAGCCCACAGACCCATGAAGATGTCGTACTCTGCCTGTCTCGTGTCGTCTGTGAACTGGTCTCTGATCTGCTCCTGGCGTTCAGTAATAAGCCTGTTCGTGAATCGCTCACCTGCGTTCATGTAGAAGTTCTCCTGCCACCACTCCCCGAAGTTGCGCGGGATGATATCTATGCCGCTGTACGTGCCTAACTTCTCTGGCTTGTAAGCGGGCTTACTCTGGCCCTTGCCCATAGCAAACCCCACTTAGATTATTCTGAACGACTAGCACTAGTATGCTGACATTCGTGGTTATAGGATTAGCTGCTGTCTACGTGCTTGTGTATGGCACAACACCTCTAAGGCAACACCTGACTACACCGTCGGAGCGGCCAGCTGCACTTGGTGGTCCGGGCGCCAACACTGGCACGGCGTATGAGCAAGGTTTCCAGCGCAACCTAGAGCAAGCAGTCACCGAGCCTGAAGAGGCTGATGCTGAACCCGCTGAGGTTCTTGAAAAAGACTTTCTAGAGAAGCAGATGTGATATGGGCTCTGTGCACCTCGACGCAGATGAGTATAGACAGTACATGCACGCAGCCGAGACGCCAAGTAAGGCAGACGCTCACCCCGACCAGTGGGTGGACTGGGGCGGGCACACGATGACTGTTGATCCACCCTTGACAAAGCAGTGGATCCACGACAGCCACGACGGGCACGTAAAGAGCGCCGATCGCGGCCGCTTCTACGACGCACAGCGAGTTAAGGAACTTCAAAATTGGGAGCAGACGACTCGCAACCCATTTCCTACTCCATATATACCATCAGTTGCAGAGATCAACAAGAGTGATCTCTACTCGCAGCCGCGTGACCTGCTCGGCTGCCGGTCGTGGCGTGGGGCGCCGCGTGATAGCCGCAACTTCGGGAAGCTCCCATCTATTTCGCAGCTTCTGCGATCGGGCCAGCTTGTTGAGAAGAGCACTGGTGACATCGAGGCCGAGATGCGCGAGGCGGAGCGAACTCGTGGCGCTCGCGTACACCAGAACTAATTTTCCGGCCGCTTTGTCGAGATGAGCGACACTCTTGGCCAGATCATTATGGTCGCAGGCGCGGTAGCGCTGATGCACAGTCTGCAGAACGACGCCAGCGCCAGTGTAGGCGAACTCAAAAATGCCAGCATTGGTGGCGGGCCGAACCCAGAGCTAGCCCTTGACCCGACTCGCTGGCGGCACGACGGCCAGCAGCCCTTGGCCCGGCGCAACGGCAACGGTCCACTCAACGACAACTATACAGTGCAGCGTTTGTATGATATGATTTAAAGAAATCGACGGCCATTTCCCGGAAACTTACACATAAATCCCACACGAACGGGCGCCATGGGCAAGCGCAAGTTGCACGACCGAGTCTTTTACACATGCGACTGGACGGGCTACCCAATGGCCGAGTGCAATGCTTACATGCCTCTGATGAAGAATGGCAAGCTCACGAAGAAGGGCTCCTACTGCAACTTCGAGTCGGTTGTCGCGCATGCGCAGGAGCTGTTGAAAGAGGGCAGGATGACCGCGGAAGAGGTGTACCAAGTCAACCAACACGTGCTCGATGTGACGGGCGGGGTGGCGCTCCCACATCCCGAGGAGCTCCACTACTCTAACTTGGACCACTTCGGCGGCAAGCTGACCATAGACGCCTATGCGGCCAAGTGCTCGTCACTACACCCGATTACAGGCGTCAAGGTCAGCCCAAACGGGGACGTGTTTGAGGTCATTCTGACCCCCGAGCTCGACAAGACACCTGCAGCGCGCGCCAAGGTTCCGTGGCACACCGGCGTGCAAAGCTGGCACTACCCGATAGAGAAGTACCTAAGCACGCCCTACATGCTTCCCCGCGACGGGGGCGAGGAAGAAGTGCCCTCCTTCTTCAGGGACGTGCAGAAGCGGCCTAAGCTCAAGCAGTGCGACGCGGTTTTCTGCTACCACACGCACCCCAACGGCCTGCCGCGCAACGCGACCGCGTCCAAGATCCTGAAGCGCGAGGTGCACGGAGACCTACTCATCCTCTGCAAGACGCGCGAGCCAAGCCTCTTCCACGCGCCGCGCTACGTGCACTTCACGAAGCAGACATACGAGCAGGTCTTTGAGAAGAAGAAGCGCGCGACGGCGGCAATCAAGCCGACGCCCGGGATCGGCACTGACGAGTGGCAGAAGCTCCAAGGCGAAATGCAGAGCTCGGTCGCGCAGTTCGAGGCCAGCGTCTCGCATTGCGCGGAGCAGCCGGGCAAGCTTGCGAAGGGCGCTGTGATGCCCCCAGCGACGGGCAAGGAGCTCGTTGTCGCGGCCGAGATGCACGGCTTTTATCGCGAATGTCGCGGGCAGCCGCTTACCTACCGGCCCACCGACGAGCCGAGCCGCCGGTAATCTTTCTAAACGCATGGCGTGGTAGTGCAATGCAGCGCTGGGCAGACTGTGACGAGGACGAGCCTTCTACGCCCCCACCGAGCCCTAGGACAACGTCAAATAGCAAATATCTGAGTTGGCTAAGAAATAACCCTTGCACGCAGAGGTACCTACAGTGCCTACAGGACGAGCGCGAGTGGACTCGCCTAGATAAGGCACAGCAGCAGGCGCTGCGCCAGTCGGCAGTCCCGTGGGAGAAGCAGCCGTCAAAGCAGGGGTGGCGCAGGGGGGCGCCCCCAATGAAGCAGTCATACGACTCGGTCATAAAGCACGCGACGCTCTTTGCGCCTAAGAGCGACTACTAGCGGCCTTGCGCATGTAGCCGCGCATGATATTAGCGAAGTCACTCTGTGGTAGGAGCTTTACATTTACGTAAGGGTTTGTTACCCTCAATTTGCTATTAAGCGACAGACCGGCGTTGAAACTCACGCGCGCCTCCTCTGTCAACTTCGCGATGTCGATCTGGATCTGTGAGTAGTGTTGAACAGTGAGCCATATGTGAGCGTGCACGCGCCCCTGCTGGTCGCCTATCTCTACGTTGGACTGCCAGTCCACGTTAGCTATCACGTCATCGAACCGGTCTTGTGCGTAGTGCTGATCCTTAGGGCCGAAGCGCAGGATTCTGCTCAGCGTGCGGGTGGTGGAGAGGTGTGACAGCATCTGCTCACAGTGTGACACCGCGCTCGCCGTCTCAACCTCACCGTCGGGTGCCTTGTTTGTGTTTATGGTCACGAAGAAGTTAGACTCCTGGTAGCGCCGCGGCAGCTTGTCGCCTGGGTGCATATGGTCAGTATACGAACCTCCACCTAGGTTCACGCTTGGCGCGCGCTGCACAGAGCCACCCTTGTACTTCCACTGCTGGCCCGTCTTGGGCGTGAGGGCTTGTATTGCCCTCACTCCGCGGTAGGCGCGGTCGATTCGGGCTGAGATGGGCATTCTTCTGCGGTCACATTGGAACTTGTGAGGCTGTCAGTGTAGCGCTTGTGGTCTTGACTGCTACAAAACTTGAATGCATACAGATCTTTCCCGTCCTTGCCCTTGGAGGGGCACATCGCTCGGTACGCGAACCTACCGTTCTTGAGCACTATAACCTCAGGGTTCTCGACGTCGAACTTCTTCTTAGTAGTCATACAGTAGAGTGTCACTGGCATGGTCGATACTATAGAATCAGAAAGAAAGTACAAGCCGCCGAGCAAGCGTAAATGGCGTGCGTCCGCACCTGATTCTGAGTGGGTATGTATCGAGGGCTTGTGGATTGAGCAATATGGGAGCGAAACTTAAGAATGTCTGCACATAACACCCTATCATTTCCCACTAACAATTCGCTTTTCCAGCTTCCAGGCTGGTGAGAACATGCCACGCTCTTGCAAGTACTCGCTTATCTTGTTCTTGGAGAGCTGCACCTTGGCCGAAGCTTCAATGTCGATGAGGCACTTGGCCACAAAGTCACTGCCTTCAATTGTCAGCTCACACTCAACGCTGACCAGCTCCATGTCACCTTTGCAGCTGTACAGCGCCGCCACCTTGTCCTCGTCACTGAAGATCCACTCAAGAGCCTGCGACGTTTCGCTAGCAAGCCCCTCGTGTTCCGTCAGAGCATTTTCTCCAGCCGCCGTGCGAAGAACCACGAGGAAAGTAGTTTTCATCAGTCGACCACCTCATACTCAGAACTAGAAAAAGCATAGACCAGCAGTCCACCCACAGCTGCGCCGGCCAGGAAGGAGCCGAAGAGGGCCTGGAAGAGGCAGACCGGGTCGTATGGCTCGTTAGCGCAGGTAGAGGCGTCACACATCATAGGCACAGGCTGGCCCATAAGAGGGCGCGGTGGGCTGGGCTTAGCCTCTTCAATGCTAAGTGAATTTGTGCTCGACGACTCGTCAACCACTTGTGCCTCTTGACGGGTCAGCGGCGGCGCGCCCGGCGGCACCTCGGGGGCAGGCTTCTCTGGCACAGCATCGAGGTCGATCACAGCCTTAAACGTGGGTTTCACCATGCATACTTGAGTGTCAGAAATTGAAGAGTGCGCGCGCGTAGTGCCAAATACCCCTCTGCCTAGAGAGTGGCTGGTTGAGTGCGGGTAGTAAGACCCAGTCACGTGCGTGTCTTGGCCGGCGGCCGTACTTGGCGCTTGAAAATGGGAGGTAAAGCATTACGAGACACCAACTTCTTTAGAAGAACTGCCCATAAAAACCAAACATGCCGAACTTTTCAGACAAAAGCGCAGTTCTCGGCGGCGTCGTGTATCGGAGTGCGCGGTAGTGTGGCTCAAAGAGTTCAGTTTTCGAGACGCAATCGGGCCAGTTTAGGAGCATATCATCCAGGAACGGGGTTGCTGTCGAGCCCATATCATAGTCCACGCGAAGTTCAGTCCCCCGCTCAACGAACTCGGTGGTCTGAAGATAAACGCCTCCTATTTTCTCAGCTGGATACTCCTTTGCATAGTCCACAAAACGAATGTTTGGCGTTCTAGAATAATTGGCGTACCCACCGATTCCACCCCATATCGGGTTGCCATCAACCACGATCCTCTTTCTCCTGTCGTTCTCGTTCCATCGCGTTAACAAGTACTGTACGTTTTCAACTTGATTCCATTTTGGGTTTTTGTTGCGGCTGTCGCACGGGTATTCTCTGCCTTCGTACTTTGCAATGATAGCGCCTGCGGGCAGGTCAACCTTGGCGAAGAGCGCTCCGACGTACTCCGGTGCACATCCCGGGTTCACACGTGGCATGTAAAACGAAGCGTAAACTAACTCAGTCTCTTTTAAAATTACGTCGCGTGACGCAGGCCTCCGCACGAGCGTCGTTGGATTCTGGTTCGGTCCTTGATTCGACTCACTGATAGCTCTCCTAGCTTGTTCTGCGCTCCAGACAGGGTTGCGGGCCATTGCCACTTAAGGCAAGAAAAAACCCTAGTCGATGCCGAAGAGCCCGCAGAACCAGTCCTTGGGCTTCTTCTTGAGAAGGCAGCGCGTGCGCTCCGGCGGGGTGGCCACGACTGGCTTGATGGCGATCGGCTTGATGGCGATCGGCTTGCCGATGACTGGCGCGATGCCGGAGAGCGGCGCCGGCGAGATCGGCTTGAAGTGCCCCTTGGGTGCGACGATCTCGGGCGACGGGTCGCGCGGCTTAGTGAGGCGGATGTTGAGCGCCTTGAACTTGGCGAGCGTGATCGAGACGGTGTCGCTGAGGTAGACGTCGTCGTCGGCCGCGGGCGGCGAGAATGGGGGCGAGGGCGGCTCCTCCGCGTCCATCGCCGCCTCGTCCATGTCGGGCGACGGCGGCGAGTTCTCCTTGAGTGGGTCGTTGCGGCCCCAGTAGGCGTCCGTCTGCGCCTCGGACATGTTGTCCCACGAGCCGAGGCGGCACTTCTTGCACGTCTGCTCGGCTGGGTTGCAAGGGTCGAGGCACTCGTCCCCGTACTTGTTGACTGCCGTGCACTTGCCCAACGCGCCGATCGCATCGTCGCCCGAGGAGTCGCTCTCCCCGTCGTCCTCCGCCTCGGCGTAGACGAACTTGCACGCGCGCGCCTACGAGTATGCGCGAGCTAAGTATCAAATCTAGCATTTAGGTGCTAAAAGAATTGCAAGCCGGAATGAGCAAAAGGGGTAAGTGTCGGTTCATTGCGTGGAGTGTGGTGTTAAGGGAGTGGGTACTACGGCGGTACATACCTTGGCGCTGGCAGTGCGGCTCTCGTCGTCGCTCGCGTCGTCGTCAATGATAGCGCGGCGGCGCTTCGGCAAGCCCTTAGGCGCCACGTTGTGGCACATCGAAGCCGACAACTCGGAGAGCGCTGACCGCGCCGACGAGACTTCACTCTGAAGCGCAGTCTCGTCGTCGTCGTCATCCCCGGTCGGATTCGAGCCAGCGACTGAAGAGTCGCCGGTCACGTCTGCCAACGACTCATGCAAATCTGCGGACTGCTCGTCGACCACGGACTGCTTAACGAACATCGAGTTCATATATCCCTTGCGATACAGGTCGGTCTCCTCGGGCTCCAGTTCGAGGTCGTGGCCGAAAAACTTGTACGGGCAAGCCATCGGCGCGCCGCTCGAACCGGCGTTGTACATGGCCGTCGCGGTCACGTCGCGCTCAGAGAAGCCCGATGCGAATTCGGGGTCGTACTCGTCGAGCGCAAAGAGGATGCGCTCGTCGCAGAAGGGCCGCATCATTGGGGGCATCGCGTCGAGCAGGATGTCGGAGTCTGAGTAGAGCTTCTTCACGAAGCCGCTCTCCTCGACCACGTCGCACCACTCCGCAAAGCTCTTGGGCTCGGACCGGTCGTTCCAGTACCGGTCGAAGTCAGCTCGCGGGATGTTGATGGCGAGGTGGGTCTCCTTCATGTCGGGCGTGAGCTCGCTGAACTCGCGGCGGTGCGGCATGATGTCGCCGCCGTCACCGGGGTTGAGCTGCATGCGCTCCGTCATCACCGAAAGCGAGGCGAAGGCAAAGGGCTGCACCCGGTAGCCGAGCTTCCGAACCTCGGCGATGAGCGAGTTGGAGTTGATCTTGACGTCGACCGCAGCGAGGGGCCCGCGCTTAGCAAGCAGGGGCTTGTACGCAATCTTGACGAGAGGCACGCCGAGCTCGGTGCAGTGGACGAGGTTGTGGAAGTCGACCCACGGCTTGCCGGCAAAGGGCCGGTTCGTCTCCGTGGAGAGGCGCAGGCCGCTCACGAGCGTGGACAGCAGGGTGGTGCCGGGCTTGGGGAGCGCGTCGCTGAGCGACTTGGCGACGATGGCTATGACCTCCACGATGACGGACCGCTCGATCTGCATCACGTTGCACCACTGCAGAATGCGGAGGCACGACGAGTGGTTGCGGACGGTGCGGTCGTAGACGGCGCGGAGAGGGGCGTCGACAAGCTTGCAGAGCTCCTCGGCGCAGAGCGTCAGGAACTCCTTGTCGTTCGGGTTGTACGCGAAAGGCAGCAACATGCCCAGGGCGGCGGTGTTGGCTAGCGTGCAGCCGGGCTGGCCCAACATCTCGCGCGAAAAGATGCCGAAGTTCTCGTAGGCAGCGCGCCGCTCGTCGCCGAGCGGCTCGTCGACACCCAGGCTCGGGTCGCGCATCTCAAAGCAGACAATGCGCGAGCGGGCGGCGTCGTCGAGGTAGCAGGGCTCCTCGTTCGAGGTCACCATCGGGACGGCGATCGGCTGGCCAAAGAGCGCGCCGGCGACGTCCTGCGCGGTGCGCGTCGCCGTATTGCAAAGCAGGCGGACAGACTCGTCGTTGAAGGACTCCCTGTTCGTAGAGTCGTCGAGGCAGAAGGGAATCGTCGACGAGCAGCTTGCGGCGAGCAGCGACTTCGAGGTTGAGTCGGCGGAGGTAAGCCCGCTGGCGGAGCGGCCGAGGAGGTCGTTGATCGCCTCGGCGAGGAAGGTCTTGCCGACTCCCGGCGGGCCGAACACCCACGCAATGCAGGGAGTCGAGCGGGCCTGCACAACGCCCTGCTCGCCCCCGAAGCGCAGCTGCAAGGCTGCAAAGTTGCCAAGCACGGACCCGTAGGTGGCAAGGAAGACGGGGAAGTTGACCCTAATATTCCAGCGTACTCAACTAGAGCTCGATGAATACTGAGGAGGAGAGCACAGTGCAATGGTGCGGTGAGTTGTGCTGTGAGTGTTGTGCTACTGTGATTATCTCACTAGCATGTGCGGGGGCGATAGACGCCCTGATCGCTCTCTCCAAGCTAGCGCCAGTTGTATCTAATGCGTGTGGGATCTAAAGCCGCTCACCCAAGCATCGCCTTGAGGCAGCTCGTGTACGCATGCGTGATGATGACGGAGTCGACGACGGACATCATAGGGCAGCCGGACGTCGGTGGGCGCTGCAACGTCGCGAGCGGGCCGTTCCCCTGCTTGAACGCCTCGGGCACGCGGATGTCGGTGTCCTCCGTCAGGAAGACGAACTTCGGCGAGACCTTGAGCGCATCGATGTCAATCGAGTAGTCGTTCTCGTAGATGAGCCAGCTCTGGTTCTCGCCCCACACCATGGGCACGTGCTGCGGGTTCCCCTTGGGGCGCATGTCGAGCAGCGCGACCTCGAGCATACCGCACCGAGCGCCGGGGAGGTCAAAGACGGACAAGTAGGGCGACACCCCGCGCAGCATCTCGTTCATCTCGGAAACCGTGCCGTAGGCGCCGACTCGCCAGATGATCTCCTGCTCGCGGCCCTCGAAGGAGACCTTGATGCCGAGGAAGGACGTCTCGTTCACACGCCTATCGACACCCTTAGGGCGCAGCGGCGTGTAGTAGCCGGTGACCTCCTCGATCGAGAAGGTGGCGACCTGCGTGTAGTTGCACTCGACGCCGATCTTCGAGTTCTTGAAGTCACACCAGCAGAGCACAGGGTAGCCGTTGCCATACGGCACCACATCGTTGACAAACTTGTGGGAGATGGGCCGCTTGTACGACTTGTGGTCAATGTCGGGTGGCGTGTCGTCGAAGATGGCCGCCGACGGGGTCCGCGAGAAGGAGCGATTGGGCGCCGGAGGGGGAGGCATCGCGGCGCGGTCCGCGCGCGCTTTGCGTAGGGCAGCGCACTCCCTGACAATTGTCCGCCCCGAGAAGAGCGGCGGCGACACGACTCGCACGTCCTCGAGCGCCCCGATTTTGGTTTGGACGGGGAGGATCTCGTACAGGCCGGCGCCCAGGTCGTCACCTTGCACATAGCCGACTTGGATCTTGATTGCGCTCACATGTCCGCGCGCATCGTAGAGCTGGGCGTACTCTTTGCCCAGGCGACACGGCGTCAGCACAATGACGGGGCACATGGAGTCATCGATGGGCGCCGATTCGAAGCGAAGGCTTGAGATGTCGATGACAACCTCTCCCCTGTAGGCACTGCTCTCGTTGTCGGCCTTGTAGACAGCGCCGTTCTATTTCCAAGCCAAGGTAGGTTAGCATGGCTAGAAGCTCGGGCTACCGCCCACGCAACTGCAATAGGGCCGAGGTGGAGGCCCTGCGCGCGCAACTAAGCGCTACTCATGCTAACGAGTGGCAGAAGGCGAAGTGTCTGATGGACGAGATCACTAGAGTGCTAGGCCACCGCCGGGGGCCGTCGGGGGCTGGCATATCTCCTAGGGCGTGTGTCTACTGCCACTACTACGGGCATACACGCCAGTTCTGTCGCAAGCTAAAGGAGGACGCTGCGAAGAGAGAGAGCATGGGCTACGACCGAGAGATAGCACTACTGGCAACCTATCTAAACGGCAGGCCAGATGCGCATGACGAGCAGTGGGAGAGGTGGCTACTATGGAGCCACAGGCAGTACGAGGCGCTTGGCGAGATGGGGCTCGGGTGTGACGGGCCACCCGCGGACGCTGCTATAGACTGCCCCGGCTGCGCTGGCTGCGATGCGTGGAGGGCGGCTGCGGCTGCATGGGAGGCGCAGAACCCCCCTCCGCCATGTGTTCTAGGCGGCCAGCCAGTCTCGGGGCAGAGTTGAGCAGAGTTGAGCAGAGTTGAGCAGAGTTGAGCAGAGTTGAGCAGAGTTGAGCAGAGCACAGAGGAGCACAGAGGAGCACAGCAGAGCACAGCAGAGCACAGCAGAGTTGAGCAGAGCACAGCAGAGTTGAGCAGAGGGGCAGTGTGGGGCGGCTAAGTGCATCGGCGGAGGCGGGGGCGGCTACGACAGGCACGCGTGTCGCCCTAAACCGGAGCCCGATTACCCACCAAGGCAACTAATACTCGGGCGACTGCGCATACTGGGGGCTAGCCCTATACGTCCTCTAGCACGGGAGCAGCTCAGGGGTGCGGTTGTATGAGCTGCAGCCGAGTACGGTGGGGTGAAGTAGCACCGGCGGCGCCCGGCGGCGCTCGCGTCAACGGCCGAGCGCCATGTACTACGGGTGAGAACGGAAGGCCTTCTCGTGCTACTGAGGCCACCCCCTTTGGAGGCAAGCTAGCCCAAGGTGTGATCTCGGGGGTCTCCAAGTCTCAGGGCGTGGGGGGCAAGTGTGCGGCCGCAGTGAGCCTCGCAGTGGCAGCTTCGACAGACGCGCCTGCGCAAGCCGCTCAAGGGGACAGCTACCGCGAGCGAGAACGGAAGGCCTTCTCGTGCTACTGAGGCCGCCCCCTTTGAAAGAGAGCTAGCCCAAGGTGTGATCTCGGGGGTCTCCAAGTCTCAGGAAGTGGGGGGCAAGTGTGCGGGCACAGCGAGCCTCGCAGTGCCACCTTCGGCGGCCGCGGCTACGACAGCCGTGCAAGGGGACAGCTACCGTGAGTGAGAACGGAGGGCCTTCTCGTGCTACTGAGGCTCCAGATTTCAGAGGAGAGCTAGCCCAAGGTGTGATCTCGAGGTCCCCCCAGGTTTCAGAGTGCGGGGGGAAGATGCGCGCGTCGAAACAGCCGTACAGTGCCATCTCCGGCGGCCGCGTCTACGCACGCCGTGCAAGGGGGGGGGGCTGCGGAAGGCGAGTACGAGCTCGCTCACCTACGAGGGGCAGTGAGCAGCGTCAGATAGGTGCCCTGAGTCGGGGCGCAGAAGGACGAGCGCGCGCGCGGCGAACTGACAGAGCTAGGCGGCCTGCAGTCTCGTCGGGGGGGCGGCTCTGCGCGCTCGCTGCAGCGGCCGAGAGACTGTCGGGGGCGTAGGGGCGGAGCGCGCGCACCGGGGCGATGACCCAGCGCGTGGCCGGCGCGTCGGCCGTGGCCGGCAGGTCGACGAGCTCGTACTCCTCGCGCTCGGGGAGGTCGACAACCGCGAGAACCTCGGCAGGCAGCGGCGTGCCAGGCGCGACAGACGTGAGGTGCGGGAAGGAGGCGATGGTCGGGTAGAGGGTGGTGAAGGCCGCGAAGGCACTCTTGTCGCCGCCCTCGAACTTGTCCAGAGTGTCGCGCGCGGCCGGCGCGAGCAGTGTGATGAAGTCTTGCGCAGGAGCGGGCGGCGTCGCTCCTGCGACGAGAGCCTTGCAGACGGTCTTCATCCAGACGGCGTCGATCATCTGCTCGTGGTCGGTGAGCACGTCATCCGAGAAGATATCCGGCGCCGCCGAGTACCAGTGCCCAACGACGCACTGCTTCTTGACGAACTTGTTGGCGAACGTGCTTGGCGCAGGAGCGGGCTCAGGCGCGACGAACTTGGAGAAGGCGGTCAGCTTGCGGGGGGCAGAGGTGGGGTTCGACTTGTTGCTTGAGGTGGTCGACATCGCGCGCGCTCAGTAGCAGAGAGACAGGGTGCAGAGTGGAAGAGTCTGGAAATCCCGTTGGAGGATTGCCGCCAGGATGAAAACACGATGTCTGAGGGAAAGGGGGGGTGGAAAAAAGCAAAATGTCCGGTTCTTTGGCAGGGTTCTTTGGCAGGGTTCTTTTGGAAGGGACGCACGACAAAAAACAATGTCTCGGGGGA
>Ga0181573_10001404_pt1 | contig 23830 bp, 9 predicted proteins | sample 101ome_25_FD_148643 | JGI IMG/M metagenome (GOLD analysis project Ga0181573, IMG submission 148643) | Coastal salt marsh microbial communities from the Groves Creek Marsh, Skidaway Island, Georgia - 101409BT metaG (spades assembly) | ecosystem: Environmental > Aquatic > Marine > Intertidal zone...
GCATCTCGGTGATCATCTTCCAGTCGTTGGGGTGAACAGTTTCGGTTTTGGTGGAACCAACTCTCACATCGTTCTCGAGGCGGCGCCTCCGATGCCTGAGAAAGAAAAGGAAAGTCTGCCGCTTTCAATTGGAGGAAAAGACAAGGTTGAGCGCCCTGTCCTGCTTCCGCTCTCCGGCCGAACCGACGATGCCGTTCGCGATACGGTGACGCGCTGGCGTCGCTTTCTCAAAGCGTCTGATGCCGACATTCGCTCCATCGCTGCTGCGGCAGGGGAGAAGCGTGAGCATCACGACAATCGACTTTCGTTCATTGGCAACGATCGCAGCGAAGTCATTCATGAAATGACGGAATGGCTCGCGACGGGTGGCAGTGATACCGCCATTTCTGGAAAGCCAGTAGCTGAGACGCACCCACTTGTTTTCGTATTCACGGGACAGGGCGCACAGTGGTGGAAGATGGGACAGGAGCTCATCGACAGGGAGCCTGTCTTTCGTGGTGTTCTGGAGGAGATTGATGAACATCTCAAGCCGCTCGCGGGGTGGTCGCTCATTGAAGAGATGCAGCGGAATGAGAAGAACTCACAAATCAATCGCACGAACATCGCTCAACCCGCGATCTTCGGCCTCCAGATTGCGCTTGCCGCGCTTTGGAAATCCTGGGGCATCGAGCCTTCGAAAGTAGTCGGTCACTCCGTTGGTGAGGTCGCCGCAGCCTATGTTGCTGGTGCCTACACGATGGAAGACGCGGTGAAGATCATTTATCATCGTTCGCGTCTCCAGGACACGACCGGCGGAAAAGGTCGCATGGTAGCGGTCGGTATTTCTCAAGCCGAAGCGAAAAAGGTGATCGGCGATAAGGTGGACCAAGTCCAGGTCGCTGTGGTGAACAGTCCAGGATTGCTTACGCTGGCAGGTGATACGGAGCCTCTCGAAGAGATTGTTGGTGAACTCGAAGAAGATGGCAAATTCGTTCGATGGCTGCGTATCGACTACGCGTTTCACACGCACCAGATGGAGCCTATCAAGGATGAACTCCTTGAAACGCTTGCTGACGTCAAACCGATGGCGACTAAGATCCCTTACATTTCCACCGTCACCGGTGGAGTTTGCGATGGTGAGAAGCTCGACGGTGAATACTGGTGGAATAATGTTCGCGAGGCAGTTCTTTTCGCACCGGCGATTTCCAACCTGATTCGTGCAGGCGAGGATTCCTTCCTAGAGCTTGGTCCGCATCCTGCGTTGCAGAATCCGATTCTGGAATGTCTTTCTGATGCAAATCGCAAAGGATTCTATTTCTCCAGTCTTACTCGCAAAACTGACGAGTCAGTTCAGATGTTGACGAATCTTGCGAAGCTTCATCACCACGGTTACGAAGTTGATTGGGAGTCGGTAAATCAGGCTAGCGCCAAAGATGTCCGCCTGCCGACCTACGCATGGCAGCGTGAGAAATTCTGGTTGGAATCGAAAGAGGGCGAATATCTCCGCTGTGCACCGCTGGAGCATCCGCTTCTCGGTCTCGAGCAGGTCGCACCAATGCCGACCTGGCGCTTCGAACTCGATCCTCGTTACTTTACCTGGCTCGATGATCACCGCTTCTGGGACAGCGTGATTTTCCCGGCGGCCGGATACGGCGAGATCGGTATCGCGATTGCCCGCAAGCTTTTCCCTGACGAGCACTACGTCGTCGAGGATCTGGAAATGAAGAAAGCGCTCTTCGTTTCCGAGGAAAAAGTGCCTACGGTTGAGGTGGTAATCGATCCGGAGACTCGCGTCTTTCAGATTTTTTCCTCGACCAGCGAAAAAGGCGAATGGGATTTGAACTCCCAGGGAGTATTGCGCAAACAGCCTGAGCCAGCTCGCGACCCAGTTGATTTCGAAGCGATCAAAAAGGGGCTTCCACGTCATTTCGATCACGAGGAATACTACGAGGACTATGAGGACGCCGGCTACCAGTTCCGCCCACTCTTCAAGCACCTTCGGAATGTGTGGCGTACCGATGGCGAATCACTCGCTGAGATTGTCACTCCAGAAGGTCTCTACGACACGATTCCAGATCACCATTTTCACCCAGCTGTTCTAGATGCGTGTTTCCACACGGTGAAAGGTGGACAGGTGATTCCCGAAGGTGCCAAAGGCACGGACTACTTTTATCTCCCTGCTGCAATTCGCAGTATTCGACTCCACGTTGAGCGCCCGCCGCTCCGTCTCTGGGGGCACGCCAAGGTGAACTCGGATAACGATCGCGAGTATATTATCGCCGACATCGATGTCTATGATGACGCTGGTAACCTTGTCGCCGAGATCTACGGGTTCCGCGCGGACCGAGTCGAGCAGAGCAATCGTGATGAGGTGGAGAAATGTCTTTATCAGGCTCTGTGGGAGCCAGTCCGTCTCAAGGGCACCCGCCAGGAAGGAAGCGCAAACCTGCCTTCGCCGAAAGAGTTGGTTGCTGCGGCAAATACGAATCTCCCCGCGCTGTATGAGAAACGCGGACTCGCTGATCACTACGGAGCCTTTCTCCCGGCGCTCGACGAGATTTCCCGTCAGTTCATTATCAATGGCTACCTCGAGTTGGGCTGGGAGCCGAAGGTAGGTGGCACCCTGACGGTGGAGTCTCTTACTTCCGAACTTTCTATTGCCGATCATCACCACAAGCTTGTTGTCGGACAGCTCACGGCCCTGACCGAAGGTGGGTTTCTGAAAAAATCCGGAGACGACGAATGGACGGTTTCCGAAGTACCCGAGTATGAGGACGCCGTTCCCTTCCTCGATAAGCTTGCTGAGGAAATGCCGCAATTCGCTTCGGAGGCGGAGTTGCAGCGTTCCACCGGTCCACACCTTGGCGGAATTCTCTGTGGTGAAACCGATCCGTTGGAAGTTCTTTTTCCAGGTGGCTCCTCCACGATGATGGAGCGTTTCTACCGCGAAGGTGCTGACTTCCCGGTCATCAACGAGCAGATCAAAGACGCTCTCGCAAAGGTCGTCGAAACACTGCCCGAGCGTCGAGTCCTTCGCGTTCTCGAGGTTGGTGCCGGAACGGGATCTCTTACAAGTGGTATTCTGCCGCTCTTTGACCCGGAGCGCACCGAGTATGTCTTTACCGACAACGGTCCGCTTTTCCTTCAGACTGCGGAAGATCGCTTCGCGGAAAATTTTCCCTTCGTCGAATACAAGATGTTCGACTGCGAGAAATCTCCGGAAGCTCAGGGCTTTGAGCGGCATCACTTCGACATTGTTCTTGCTTCGAACGTGATTCACGCGACGGAGGATCTGAACGCGACGCTTGGCAACTTGCGAAATTGTCTCGCGCCCGATGGCGTTCTCATGTTCCTCGAGGTGACATGGCGTCGTGCTGCTCTCGATAACGTATTTGGGCTTCTTCCCGGATGGTGGCGTTTCACGGATACCGACCTTCGAAAAGAGTCTGCGCTTCTTTCTCGCGAAGCATGGGAAGAATTTCTCAGCGAGCTTGGTTACCGCGAAGTAACGAGCTTCATCAGTTCGGAGAAGAAGGAGGAAAACCAGCAGGCCTGCCTCATCGGGATAGCTCCTGATCCGGTTGAAGTCGTCGAAGAATCTGATGATGAGCCAGCTGCCGATGACGGAACAGAGCCTGCAGCTGTTGAGGAAGAGGAAGTCGCGAAGTCGGTTTACCTCATTACTGCTGATGCTTCTGGTTTAGGTGAAAAACTCGCTGCAGAAATTGTAGACGACGAAACCGAAGCGGTTCTTGTCGGAACTACGGTTGAAGAAATTGCCGCCAAGCTCGATGAACTGGCGGAGTCCGAGACGGCGATTTCGAAAATCATCCAGACGCTTTCCCTTGATCACCCTGAGAGCAGCGATCTCGATCTGTCTGTGCTCAACGAAGCACAGGATACCGGGGTTCGCTTTGCGCACGAACTGGTCAAGATCATTACAGATCGCGAGTGGATCAGTCGTCCTCAGATTTTCTTCTTGACTCGCGGCACTATGCCCGTGATCCGGGGTGAGGCGATTCCTCATCTCGCATCTGCTCCCGTGACTGGTTTGCTTCGTGTTGCGAACAATGAGCATCCAGAATATCTCTGGGCACAGATCGATCTCGATCCGAACAAAAATGAGTTCGAGATGGAAGACCTTCTCGCAGAGCTACGACTCACCAAAGACGAGCACGAAATCGCTTTCCGCGGAAACAGCCGTCTGGTTCGTCGAGTTCACCGAATCAAATCGGAGGACTTGCCACCACGCAATCAGAACGCAGTTCAGGAAGATGGAACGGTTCTGCCTTATCGTCTCCAAATCGACAAGCCCGGTATTCTCACGAACCTCTCGCTGAACGAGACGACGCGCCGCGATCCAGACCCTGACGAGATTGAAATCCAGATCAAAGCCGGCGGTATCAACTTCCGTGACGTCATGAAGGCGCTCGGCATATATCCGGGTAATCCTGTCGACCTGAAATGGTTCGGTGATGATTTCTCTGGAACCGTCGTCAGTGTTGGTTCCAATGTGAAGGACCTGAAGCCGGGCGACAATGTTGTCGGTATGGCACCGTATTGCTTCCGCAGCTACGTTACGGTGCATCGCAACATGGTTTTCCGCAAGCCGGACACGATGAGCCACGTCGAGGCTGCGACGCTTCCGACTGTCTTTCTCACGACGCACTACGCCATCAACGAGCTCGCGCGAATGCGGAAAGGCGAGAGCATTCTCATCCACGCCGGAACCGGTGGGGTGGGGCAGGCTGCTATCCAGATTGCCCAGCACCTTGGCATTACCGTATTCTCTACGGCAGGAACACCGGAGAAGCGGCAGCTCCTTCGCGATATGGGTGTCGACTATGTGCTCGACTCGCGAACTCTCGAGTTCGCGGATGAGATCATGCGAATCACCGATGGCGAAGGTGTCGATGCCGTTCTCAACTCCCTTGCCGGCGATTTTATTCCGAAGAACTTCAGTGTGCTGAAGACTTTTGGTCGCTACATGGAGATCGGAAAGGTCGATGTCTACGGCAATTCGAGGATTGGCCTTGAACCTCTTCGCAACAATATCAGCTTCTTCGTGATCGACCTCGCGCAGCACCTCCAGGACAAGCCGGGGTATGTTGCTGAGATGTTCTCCGATCTGGAGAAAATGTTCTATGACGAAATTTACAAGCCGCTTCCGAATGAAGTGTTCCCGATTACCGAAGTGGTCGAGGCATTCCGCTACATGGCGGCTGGAAAGCACATCGGAAAGAACGTCCTCGACTTTGATGTCGCCGACATCGAGATCGGTCAGCCTACCGAGAAAGGTCATCGCTTTCGTTCCGACGGGACCTACCTGATCACTGGTGGTGCCGGAGGATTCGGTCTCGAATTGACGCATTGGATGGTCGAAAATGGCGCCCGTCACTTCGCTTTGATGAGCCGCTCCGGACCGAAAGACGACGCTGTCGAGCGAATTGAAAAACTGCGTGAGCAGGGTGTCACGGTGATGGATGCCCGCGGCGACGTTACCAGCCGCGAAGACATCGACAGAATTGTGGCAGACATTCAGAAGAGCGAAGCTCCGTTGATTGGCGTGATCCACGGTGCTATGGTGCTTCAGGACGAGTTCATCAACGATCTCGACCAGGAGACTTTCGATAGAGTTCTTCTTCCGAAAATGCTCGGAGCGTGGAATCTGCACGAGGCGACGCTCCACATTCCGCTTGAGCACTTCATTAATTTCTCCTCCTTCTCCGCTGTCATTGGCGCGGTGAAGCAGTCGAACTACAATGCAGGAAACGTTTTCCTCGATCAGCTTTCTCACTACCGTCGTTCGATTGGTCTACCGTCGCTCACCTTCAACTGGGGTGCGCTTGAGGGAGCCGGTTTCGTGGCTCGAAACGAGAAGACACAGCAGTATCTCGAAATGGTTGGCCTCGGTGCGACCGATATGGACGAGACGCTGTATCTCTTTAGTCTCGGTGTTCCAAGTGACGCCTTCCAACTTGGCGCGGCGCGCTGTGATTGGGGTGCGCTGGCTCGATTCAGCCCGTCTGTTTCCGGATCGAACATGTTCCTTCCTGTCGTTCCCCGCTCCAGCAGCGGAGGTGGCGACTCGATGGCTGCCCGCATTCTCGAGGCTTCCCCCGAGAAGCGACTTCCCATGGTCGAAGACCTTATCGCAGCTCAGGTGGGCGCTGTGCTCGGAACTGATGCGACTCGTATCGACAAGGATACTCCGCTTACCAATCTGGGACTCGACTCCCTCATGGCGATTGAGCTGGTGAACCGAATTGAGGAGAAGCTCGGCATGTCCATGCCTATGGGTTCCGTTCTCAATGGACCAAATATTCGCGACCTTTCTATTCCGACTCTCGAGAAATTGCTCGAATCAGGTGGGGGAGCAGCTGGTGCTTCCACAGGTGCCGACGCGACCGATCTCGTCGAGTTCGAGGCTACGGGCGAAATGCCGGAAGTCTTTCCTCTCTCGGAAGGTCAGAAAGCTCTTTGGTTCCTCCATCGACTCGCACCGGACTCTTCGGCTTACAACCTTGTCTTTTCAGGTAAGTTCCGTCCGCTTCTTGACATCGACGCGATGAAAGAGGCCTTCGCGTTGCTCTTTGAGCGCCACCCGCTCATCGACGTAACGTTCACGACCCGCGACGGCGAGCCGATGCAGGTGGTTCAGACAGGCCGCACGATTGATTTTCGCGAGCACGATTGCACGCACCTCGATGACGACGGGCTCAAGCAGATGATCAGTGAGCACGCGGATCGTCCGTTCAATCTCGAGCGCGGCCCCGTGATCCGACTTGAGCTTTTCCGCACGGCAGATGAAGCACACGTTGCGCTCCTCAGCATGCACCACATCGTTTCTGACGCCTGGTCAGTTGCTGTGGTGATTCAGGATCTTATCGAATACTACTTCTCCGCGAAGGCAGGACGCACTCCTCAGGTCGAGCCGATCGAAGCTACCTACGCTGACTTTGTCCGCTGGGAGAAAGCGCACCTCGAAAGTGCCGCCGGTGATCGCATGTTTGATTTCTGGCAGGAGCACCTCGCCGGAGCGCCAAGCGCAATTGATCTTCCAACGGATCGTCCGCGACCTGCAGTCCAGACTTTCAATGGAGCCACTCATGGTTTCCAACTGGGAGAAGGGATTACCGAAGCAGTCGACGCACTCGCCAAGGAAAACAGCGTCACGATGTTTACGACGCTCCTCTCTGCCTACGACATCCTCATGCATCGCTACTGCCAGCAGGATGATATCGTTGTTGGTGTTCCTCTCGCAGGAAGGACGCAGCAGGAGCTTCGCAGCACGGTTGGTTACTACATCAACCCGGTTCCGATGCGATCAACGATCGAAGACGATCCGACGGTCGCCGAGTTTCTTGCTTCCAACAGTGTGCGTGTAAATGGAGCATTGGAGAATCAGCAGTATCCACTCTCTCGCATGGTTGATCGACTCAACGTCGTTCGTGATCCAGGCCGCTCACCGCTTTTCCAAGTCAGCTTCTCGATGGAGAAAGTGCCGGGAATCGATGAGCAGGGGATCGCCGTTTTCCTGATTGGACAAGGCGGACACACTTTCCATGTCGGCGATATCTCGATGGAGACGGTCGATCTGACAACGCGCCAGGCGCAGTTCGAGATCACTCTCGTTCTCGAAGAAGCTGGTGGCCAGCTTTTCGGATGCTGGCAGTACAACCGCGATCTTTTCGATGAAGAGACTATCGTTCAGTTGAATTCGCTCTACGAGCAGGTTCTTAGTGAGATCACAGCTGACTCTGGTACTCGTATTTCGGAGATCAAGCTCCTCGAAGAGGGCGAGCAGAGAAAGCTCCTCGTCGACGCGAACGCAACCGAATCAGACTACGAGGACGATGGACTTCTCCACGAACTCGTTGCTTCTGTAGCAGCCGAGAAAGACGAAGACACGGCCATCATTTTCGAAGACCAGCATGTCACTTATGGGCAACTTAACCGCCGCGCTAATGGTGTCGCTCGCGACCTTGTCGAGGCAGGGGTAAAGCCCGGGGATAATGTCGGAGTTCTCGTCGATCGTTCTCCGCGCATGATTGCTGCTCTACTTGGAGCCATGAAAGCGGGAGCTACCTACATCCCGCTTGATCCGGAGTTCCCGAGGCAACGTCTTGCCATGATGCTGGAAGACGCCGCTCCGAAAGCTCTTTTGCATTCGGCGCGTGTTGCTGATTCTCTTCCTGAGGGAGGTTGGAAAGCACTCGATCTCGATGCGATCGAAGGGAGCTCGAAAACGCCGGAGCCGACAGGGCTGGATTCGGACGCACTGGCATATGTCATTTACACCTCCGGTTCGACCGGAACACCGAAAGGCGTTGAGATTTCTCATAAGGCCGCGATCAACTTCCTCCGTTCGATGGAGAAGACGCCGGGTCTCACCGACAAGGATCGCCTCCTCGCGGTGACGACGCTCTCTTTCGATATTTCTTTGCTCGAAATGTTCCTTCCGCTGCTCGCCGGAGCCAAGGTTGTGATCGCGAGTCGCGACGATGTCAAAGATGGACGCCGTCTTGCCAACCTCATCAACGAGGAAGACATCAGCGTGATGCAGGCGACACCTGCAACGTGGCAGATGCTGCTCGACAGTGGTTGGGAAGGAAACAGCGGTCTTCGCATCTTCTGTGGTGGAGAAGCGCTCAGTCGCACTCTCGCCAATACGCTCGTCAATTCCGCCGACGAACTCTGGAACCTCTACGGTCCGACAGAGACTACAGTCTGGTCGACCGTTGAGAAGATCGAGGAAGGCGAAGAAGCGATTTCGATCGGGCGCCCGATTGCCAATACCGAAATCTACATTCTTGACGCAAATCACCAGCCCGTTCCGGCTGGGTTTACCGGAGAACTCTGGATCGGTGGTGATGGACTGGCACGCGGATATCGCAATCAGCCAGAGCTGACAGCTGAAGCTTTTCAGGAGATCGAGATTCCAGATGTCGGCAAGAAGCGCATTTACCGAACCGGTGACCTCGCCCGCTGGAATCGTAGCGGCAAACTCGAATGCCTCGGACGTGTCGACTTTCAGGTTAAAGTTCGTGGTGTCCGCATGGAACTCGGTGATATCGAGACCCAGATGGAAGTAATTGATGGCATCAAGCAGGCTGTCGTGACCAAACGCGAAGACCTGCCGACAGGCGAAGGTCTTGTCGGCTACTTCATTGCTGAAGGTATGCCGCCAGAGGCGTCTGAAATTCGGAAACAACTCGCTGAGCATCTGCCAGCCAGCTACATCCCGGCCTACTTCAGCGCGCTGGAAGAATTTCCGCTGACGCCGAATAAGAAGATCGACCGCAAGCAGCTTCCGATGCCGCGCATTGGCGTTGCTGCTGACGAAGATCGCGTTGCTCCACGGAATGAGACAGAGAAGAAGCTCTGGGATGTATTCTCCCGCAACTTTGACTCGGAAGACATTGGGGTGACCGACAATTTCTTTGAGATGGGTGGTGATTCGTTGCTCGCTCTGCGAATTGTTGTCGATGTTTCCGAGGCGTTCAAACACGACGTTGGCGTTGATACCTTCCTGACGCATTCCAGCATTGAGCAACTCGCCCTTCATCTTGATGGTAGTTCCGCCGCTCCGGTGGATTCATCGGACGAAGAAGAAGCAGAAATCGGATCCGATATCGGACTTGAAGATCTCGCCCACATCGAAGTGGAGCTGGCACCGGAAGAAATGCCGGAGCTTGATGCGGTGGCATTGACCTACATTCCCGAAGTGCTCGCAAGCCTCTCCGGAATGGCACGCGACGAGATTTCGGAACGTCTCTTCCAGGGCAAGCCGATGCTGAGCAACACCTACAATCTCGACGAGGGTCGAATTGGAGTGATCATGCTTCCGTGCTACGAGTCGGACTTCTACAAGAATCCTGAGTCTGTCAAAGCACCTACGCTGGCTGCCCTCAAGATGGCCGCAGAGGCGGGGGCTAAGAATGTCTCCCTCACGGGAGTGATCCCGTCGACGACCAATCACGGTCAGGATATCGAGGCGTGGGCTGACGGAATCAAAGACCTTCCGGCAATCACTACCGGTGACGCGACTCGTTCTGCTACGATCGTGAAGTCTGTCGAGGGAATTCTCGCCGAGGCGAAGCGCGATATCACCGGCGAGACCGTTACGGTAGTAGGGCTCGGATCCATTGGATTCGGAACACTCAGGCTTATGCTCGACTTGCATGAGCATCCAAAGCATCTCATTCTCTGCGATCCATATCTGACCGACGATCAGATGAGCCGCATTCGTGATCAGGTTCGCGATGCCAGATTCCGCGGGCAGGTCGACATTGTGAAGAACGGCGGTGCTCTTCCACCGGAGGTCTACGATGGTTCGCTCGTGATTGCTTCGATCAATCTTCCTGGTGTGCTCAACATTGATTCGCTCAAGCCAGGCACGCTGGTGGTAGACTACAGTTTTCCACCTGTGTTCCGCCTCGATGCCGCGATTAAACGGTTCAGTACCGATCATGATATTCTTTTCACCACTGGTGGAGAGCTGAAGATGCCTGGTGTCGTTGGTGAGACGATCTATCTCCCCAATGAAATGGACGAGATGGAAGACTCCGTGCAAAACGGATTCCTTAAGTTCCTCGGTAGTCGTGACAAGAACGAGATAACCGGTTGCGTGCTTGTTAGTCTCCTCACCGGACTCGGAGAGGATGTTGATCCAACGCTAGGTGCCTTGGAAAACGACGACGCTTTGGCTCACTATCACTACCTCGAAGAGATCGGTATAGAGCCCGCGAAACTTCAGATGACAGGCTTCTTCCTGCCGGAAGAAGGCGTCGCCAAATTCCGCGAGAAGTGTCGAGGAAATTCAACTACTTCGTAATTGCCATAAAATTTGTGAAGGAGCCCTGAATTTCAGGGCTCTTTTACTAAGGACACTGCTCAATTTTCCGTTACAGTTCTTGCAGAAAAGAACTATGAGATTTGTGTCCGCGTTCATCGCGACGGGACTGTTGTTGTTTTGGGGTGGCGAAGCCGCTTTTGCTTACCCCTTGACGCTCGAGCAACGTGACCGCTTTAATCGCTATCTACCGAGGAGTTTCCCGAAGTTGGAGGCGCGTGATCCTATGCACGTGGTTCTTCTCGGCGACAGCGTCACGAGCGGTTATCGGCCGGCGGGGAGCGCTCGGGATAACTACAATCCGATTCACTCTTTTGTCGGATCGTTTCTTACAAACCTTGCGAAGGAATTCTTTTACCCCGGTGGTGTGCATTTGCTGAATCCTCCAGAAAATGGGACTGCCAAGCTTACCGACTACCTTGGCGACGAAATCACCTTTGAAAATTTGTGCGAGATTGATGGCACAGCGCTGGATGGACTCCGTCACATGACGACGGACGCCTTGGTCCACAATCCGGATCTCATCCTTGTTCAATACGGTATATATGATGCCTTCGATCGAGTCGCGATCGGGACCTACCGTCGTGCTCTTCAGGAAATGATCGATATCGCGCGAAGGAAGAATACTGACATCGTGATTCTTGGACCAGGGCTGGTAAACTCGGGCGTAGAGCCAATTGAGTGGGGAATTGTGCGTCCGTATTCCATGACGGCGCGCGAGATCGCGGTTGCCAATGGCGTGCTGTTTATCGACACGGGACAGCTTATGGCCAAATTCGGCGGGGGTGTTGATCCGGCGACTCATCCGAAAGCAGCTATGGAGATTGTCTCGGATCGGCTTTCACGACTTTTCAATCATGGTCCGGACCTACGCAGAAAAGAACTCGTACATCCGTCAGATCGTGCTGCCGCCTACCTGGGCGATGCCATGTTCGATGAACTGAAAGATGGGCCTCAACTCACACCATTTACGTTCGCCGGTGTCGCATCTTATGCCGAGGATGGCTTAATCGATGTGACAGTGGCAGTTAGAAATCAGAACGACGAGGATCAGCAAGGCAGTATCGGAGCGATGGCGGTTGGCCGTTCCTTGATACCGGCAGGCGATCCGCAACGATTTGCGCTTCCAGCGCACCAAACGACCCAGTTGTCCTTTCGCTACAGGCGCCCCATCGTTGGGAAGGCGCGAGATGGGTCGGATGTGCTGTTTCCTGTTGAGGCCTCGGACGAATTTTCTCGATTCAGCTTTTTGCTGGAGAACGTTTACGGAACGGAGGTTGTCGAGCTTCCTCTTCGTCTCGGTCCAGTCACCGCACTCTGGAAGTCGAGGCAGTTTGTGAATGTGACTGACCGGATTCGGATCGAGTGGGATCTGGTAAACGGCTCGGACAAAGCCATTTCGGGAACTTTCCAAGTCGGCTTGGGAGACAAAGTCGGACAACCCACGCCGTTTTCCGTCTCGCCACTGGGAACGAAAGCGGTTTTCTCACTGTTTGATTTCGCTTCTCTGGATGCAGATCGCTTTCAGCGTGATGTATGGATTCAGTTGGAGGTCAATGGAGTCGTGACCCGCTTTTCGCGCGAGTTGGAAGCGACTCGCGATATGGTTCTTGGCGAAGAGATGGCAATGGATTCCTGGGTCAACTATGTGAACAGTTCCCCGGCGGGAGATGGCACGGCAAAGGTAAGGTTGGCTGAAGATTTGCAGGTGCGATTCGACGCTGATGAGAAAGCTCTCTACGTCATCGCTCGAATGGACGGGCTTACTCTTCCGGATCGTGGAGACGAGGCGGCGATCCGTGCGCGGCTGTATCTGGATGCCCGTCCTGAGAATGAAGTTCTCTCCTTCGGTCCCGTTAAGCCGATCGAGATCTTTACCAAGGCGACTGATGGCCCCGGTTATACCGAGCGAGTTCCGATTGGCGCTTTTGGTAATGGCTACAATATGATCTTGTCAGGAAAGGGGATCGCCTCGGTTCTGAAAACCGATGAATCGGGCGCACGTATTCTCGAGATGCGAATACCGCGTAGCTATCTGCATCGGCATGAGTGGGCCTTGGACTCGCTGGAATCGATGCTGGGATACCGCCTCGAGATTAGTGTGGCAGCAGATGAGCCAAACGCCTCCGAACTGTTTCCTGAGAATAAGACATTCGTAACGAATAGCCCGACCTTTGCTTTTGAAGGGCAAACCATCCTCGGTTTTTCTGATCTTGATGCACGTTCGCTATCCGCCTTGCGTCTTGCGCGCCAACCAGTGAAGAGCTGGAGTGTGCGGATTTACTAGCGGTGGTACGGTGATTCTAAAATCGCGACCTAAAGCTTGCTGGTCGTCGCTGCTTCAATCTCGCGGCGTGAGAGAAGTCGAAAGTCACCCGTGGACAGATCAGGTGCGGTAAATTGCCCGATGCGAATGCGCTCGAGCCGCTTGACTTTGTAGTCGAGCTTGGAAAACATACGTCGAATTTGGCGATTGAATCCCTGCGTCAGGACCATCTTGAGGCGTTTTCGCGAATCGAACTTCACCGACTCCGCTTTTGCGAGGCCTTCTTGAAAATGAATTCCATCGAGGAGTTGTTGGGTGTCCTCAACATGAAACATCCGGTCGAGAACTACTTCATACTCCTTCTCGACATGATAGCGAGGGTGGGTGAGTAGCTCAGTTAGTTCGCCTGACGATGTGACAAGCAAAAGCCCCGAGCTGTTGAAATCGAGTCGGCCAACGTAGTGCAGAGAACCGAACTTATTCGGCAGCAGATCGTAGATCGTATTTCTTCCTTCAGGATCGTCTCTGGTGCAAATGTAGCCGACGGGCTTGTTCAGAACGAGAGTGAGGTCGGACTTTTTGCGAAGGAGGCGACCATCGAATTTGACATGGTCGTCTTCGCGGACGCGAACACCGAGGTCGGTGATGATGTCGCCGTTGATTTCGACGCGTCCTTCGAGAATGAAGGCTTCGCTTTTGCGTCTCGATGCAATTCCGCAGGACGCCAAAAAGCGATTGAGGCGAACGCCCTTGTCCGCCGGGGAGGCCATGAGAACAATAGTTTTGCGAGCAGAAGACTAGGCTCGCGGAAGATCAGGCTTCCGGCTCAGTCTTAGGAAGACCAATAGGACTGCTACCCTCTTTCCACTTACCACGCTTCTGAAGAAGCTTGACGCGCTCGTAACGCTTCAGGACGCTGCGCTTGGCACCGATACTGCTGGACTTTTTGAGGCTTGCGTGCTGAGACATGGCTGAAAAGTAGTGAAATTTGGAGTGAGCGGGACACTAGGACGAAATGATGAAAATGCAAGAGGGGAATCACTGAGAAAATTCCAAATTTTAGGGATGCCTGACCGTGTTGCGTTGGGCATCCTACCCTGTTTGGACCATTTGCATTTGAGAGCGATGGAAACTATCCCACCCACAGAAAGGTTACGTCTTTCTCAATCTCCGGATGCAGGCTGAGGTGGACAGGGCACGCTACCGAAGCTTTCTCCATGGCGGGGCGCTGTGGATGATCCTCGGGAAGGGGAATGGTGATTTCAGTGACGATCCGGGAAATCCGGCGCGGAGCTTCCGGAGTCATGTGCTTCTCAACACGGACTTTGGCTCCAGTGATGTCGATTTCATGACGCTCCGCGAAGATGCCCATGATCGTCAGCATACAGGAACCGAGGGCCGTTGCTACGAGATCGGTGGGGGAAAATCTTTCTCCTCGCCCCTGGTTGTCGACGGGAGCATCTGTCTCCACGGTGCAGCCTGAGGGGCCATGGGTAGCGGATGTGCGAAGTGAGCCTTCGTAGTTAGCAGTAGATTCGACCATAATGTATGAGAGCTATTTGTTTTGCATGACGCGACCTTTCAGTTCGCCTTTGAGAGTGATTCCTTCGTCAATGAATTTGCCTGCCCAGATTTCGAGATCTTTGGCGAAGCGGGCGGAGGCTGTGCAGGTCACCTTCGCGCCGGTGACCATCACGTTTTCGTAATAGTCGCCATTCAGGTGAACGGTCTTGCCGAAAAATGAGACAGGGGCTTTCGTGACAGGAGCCTCATACACGATCCGGTTGCCGACATAGTAGGTGGCTGCATCTGGGGCCTCTGTAATGGTAACTGTCTCTTTATCGGTATGATTCACCACCTCGTAGTTTTCCTTTAACGGGCGCCCTGGGCCGATGTTGGAAACAGCCCACAGCAGTATAAGTGAGAGTACGACGATGAGTAGCAATCCACCCAAGATACACCCGCAACAGGCCTTCCCTCCACTTTTGTTTGTAGAGAGCTTGTCTGGTGTGGCTACGGTGTCGAGCGGGTGTGAGCTCTCCTTTTTTGCTTTTCTTCCTGCCTTGCCCCTTTTTGAACTGGAATTCTGGCCCCCGTAGGTCGGACCTTCCTTCACGATGTCGTGAAGGTCAGGTTTGGGCATGGGTGGTGGCGCAATGCCTTCGGGCATCTCCAAGTCTGGATCGCGATCTTCAGAAGATTCCCCTTCTGCTTGGTTTGAGTCGGTGTCGCTCATGGAGTGGGGACAACGTGCGGGAGAAATAGGATAGAGATGAATGAAACAGATCGCCTTTCAAGTGATATTAGGGAATCATTTTGGAATGGGCAATTCAGCTGTTGTCATACCAGTGCATAATCGGCCAGCTTCACTGCTGCGCGCGCTGGAATCGATTCGGGCGCAATCACGAGCGGTGGCAGAATGTGTTGTAGTTGACGACGGATCGACGGAATCTCTGGAAAATAGCCGCCGCTTTCTGGAAAAGGAAATCTCCGGCGGGAAATGGCTTCGTTTTTCTGAAAACCTCGGGGTATCTGCTGCAAGGAACGCTGGAGTGGTGCTGACGAGTGCAAAGTGGATCTGCTTTCTTGATTCGGATGACTGCTGGATGCCTGAGAAGCTGGAACGTCAGTTGGCCTGGCACGCGGAGAATCCTGCTGTTCGCATTTCCCAGGTCGAAGAGGCTTGGATTCGAAATGGACAGCGGGTGAATAAACCGGACGAATGGAAGCCGGGCGAGGGAGATATTTTTTCGAAAGCGGTGGAGCGCTGTGCTATTTCTCCTTCAGCGATAATGATGCGCAGGGATCTGTGGGAGGAGCAGGGTGGTTTCGACGAGGAGTTTCGAGTCTGCGAAGATTACGAGTTGTGGCTTCGCATTACCGATGGGGAGCCTGTTGGTCTGGTCGAGGGCGGAAACGCTCTGGTCGAGAAGCATGGGGGGCGCTCAGATCAGCTCTCAGCATACCCGGCGATGGATCGGCATCGCGTTGCCATTTTATTGCGGTTTCTAGGCGGTAGGGATCTCCCGTCAGACAAACGTGAACTGGTTTGCAGAGCGATCCGGGAGAAGGCGAAGATCGTTGCCATGGGAGCCGCAAAGCGAGGAAATGTTGATCGCGAGAAACTCTTTGCCGAGTTACTCGGAATTCCAGACGAAGTCGATTCGCTCTATCTTCTCGATATGTTTCAACGCATCAGGACTGAAATCGCTTCGTCCGAATTTACATCTGTTTCGTAGCATCAGCATGAGCCGTCATAAAACCGCAATCCATTGGTTCCGTAGGGACTTACGTTTGTCCGATAATCAGGCCCTCTGGAATGCGACGCAGAATGCTGACAAGGTCCTGCCGGTCTACGTTTCGAGCGATTGGGAGGGGAATCACAGCTGGACTGGTCCGGGACGTCAGGCGTTTCTCTGCGGGTGTCTCGATTCGCTTTCCAAAAACATCGCAAATGCAGGCGGCCGATTGATCTTTCGCAGGGGCGATGCGGTTGAAGAGTTGGAAAAGTTGATCAACGAGGTCGAGGCCGATGCTGTTTATGTAAATCGCGATCCTGACCCGCACGGCAAGACGACAGAAAAGCGACTCCGTGAACTTTGTCGGGGAATGGGGATTGAGTTTCACGATTTTCAGGATGTCGTCCTGCACGAGCCAGAGGAAGTCCTCACTGGGAGCGGGAATCCCTACAAAGTTTACACTCCGTATTCGAACAATTGGTTAGATCAGGATAAACCGGAACCGGTCAACACAGTTCGGACGATTCACACTCCGACTACAGTGAGAGAGGGAAGTTTACCGACGGTGGAAGACTGGGGCATGAGTTGCGAAGACGAACTGATCTACCAACCCGGCGAAAAAGCTGCCCGAAAGCGACTCAAGATGGCGGTCAAAAATGTGATCGGGAATTATGCAGAGATGCGGAACGACCCCGCTGCGGATGCTACTTCGCATCTGGGAGCTGATTTGCGATATGGGACTCTTTCTCCGCGGGAGGTGTTTCACCGAGCAGAAGAAGCGCGTCAGGCGTCGCGATCAGCAACGAATCAGAATTCGATTCACACGTTTCAGAAACAGCTCGCGTGGCGAGAGTTTTTTATGTCCGTTCTACACCACTACCCGGAAGTGCTGGAAACGGATTTTAATCCTCATTGGCGCGGCCTTGAGTGGGATGATCCGGGCAAAGATGATCGTTTTGAAAAGTGGAAGGAGGGGCGGACTGGATTTCCCATCGTTGATGCCGGGATGCGACAACTCCGCGAAACCGGCTACATGCACAACCGGGTCCGCATGATCACGGCGATGTTTTTGACCAAAGACTTGCACGTATATTGGAGACACGGGGAGGGGCATTTTATGCGGTATTTGCTCGATGGGGAGATTGCGAACAACAACGGTGGTTGGCAGTGGTCATCGGGAACTGGAGCGGATGCAGCTCCTTACTTTCGGATTCAGAATCCATGGGCGCAAACGGGGAGGTGGGATCCCGGTGGAGAGTATATCAAGCGCTGGGTTCCCGAGTTGGAGAAAGTAGAGCCGAAGCGATTCCAGAAGCCCCCGGAAGACGGAGAAAAATTATGCGCAGACTACGTTGCACCAATCGTGGATCACGCCGCGGAGCGCGAGGAGACTCTGGCGCGATTCAAGAAGCACAAAGAAGGTAGGTAGACCTACTTTGGTTACTATGAACCCTCAGGTTTTGCAGTCTCGGCCTCGCAATTCGGGTGGTCGTCGTAGGCTGCGGGCTGATTTAGCACCTTGTGGTAGTCCTTACGCGGTGCTCAATCCGTTTTTAGCCTCGTCGGGTTGGATCCGCACTTGGGGCAGTAGCTATCGGGAAAAAAGACAAACTTCGAGTAGCGGAGGGATCTGCAAATGAGCAGCGCAGCAAGAAGGGCCAACCACTAAAATGATCTATCGAGCGAAATTACTACTGCCGCTGCCGCTCCCATGAAAAAGGGAATCTAACAACCGAGTCGCTCGTGCCAGCGTAACTGTTTTCTCGAGCCGCTATTTATCTTCCACCGTGCTTGGTTCTCTTTTTCCATTTAAAAGGTCATAGAAATTGGTTTATGCACCATTTTTCAACGGAAAAAGGGCGACTTACAAAAACTTTCCCTGAATTCTTCGTTTTCCTTTAGGAATTCTTCTCTACAGTGAATCCCGTGAGTGAGTCCTACCAGGTTTTCGCGAGAAAGTATCGTCCCCGCACTTTTGAAGATGTGCTGGGTCAGGATCATGTGGTTCAAACGCTGCGCAATGCGATTGAGCAGGATCGTTTGGCGCATGCCTATCTTTTCGTTGGCCCACGGGGAACCGGCAAGACTTCGACGGCCCGCATTCTCGCGAAGGCCCTGAATTGTCCGGGCGGTCCCAGTGCAAAGTTTGATCCGGACGATCCTGTTTGCCTGGAAATCGCCGAAGGAAACAGTCTCGATGTTCTTGAAATCGACGGAGCGTCCAACAACGGCGTTGAGCAGGTCCGTGAATTGCGCGAAACCGTGAAATTCGCGCCGAGTTCAGGCCAGTTCAAGATTTACTACATCGATGAGGTTCACATGCTAACGACACAGGCTTTCAACGCCTTGCTGAAGACGCTGGAGGAGCCCCCACCGCATGTGAAATTTATCTTTGCGACGACGGAGCCGCAGAAGATTCTACCCACGATCATCAGCCGGTGTCAGCGATTTGATCTTCGACGAATTCCTACCGATATCATTGCGAAGCATCTGCAATTTATCGGTATTGAGGAAGGGATCGAGATGACGGAGGCTGCTGCTTTTGCGATTGCGAAAGGGGCTGAGGGTGGCATGCGCGATGCCCAATCGATGCTCGACCAGCTTGTCGCTTTTTGCGGCAACTCGATTGATGAATCTAATGTGCTTGAGATTTTCGGGTTTAACTCGACCGAGTCGATTTCCGAACTTGCCGGACAGGTTTTGGGTAGGGACAATGCAATGGCGCTGGAGGCCGTGCATCAGCATGCGGAGGCCGGCAAAGACCTGTCCAAACTTCTCGGCGACCTTATCGGTCACTTTCGTAATGTTCTTGTGCTGAAGGTGGATCCTGATTCTCGCTCCACCGAAATCCCACCCGAAGTCCTCGAGGCAGTTCGCGAGCAGTCGTCCTTGATCGATACTCAGCGATTGCTGCGCCTGATTGATCTTTTTGCTGAGACCGACGGACGCATGAAGTGGGCGCCGAATAAAAAGCTTCATCTCGAAATCGGAGTCATTAAAGCGATTCAATGCCTCGGGGAGTCGACGATCGACGACGTGATTTCGCTCGTTTCCGGAGCAGCCGACGCCGCATCGAATTTGCCTGCGACTGCTCCTGCCTCCGTCCCGCGAGCGCAGAATCCGCCACCAGAAGCACGGGTAGAACCTGTGCCCGAGGTGGCTCCTGAGCCTGATCCCGAGCCTGAAGAGAGAGTGGAGTCAGCAGAATCTCTGGCAATCGCCGAACCTGAGACGGCTCCCGCTCCGGACCCTGTAGTCGAGGTCGCGTCGGCCCCCTCCGGTCCGCTTGCAGGGGTCGAGTTGTGGAATCAGTCCAAGCTCGCTCTGATCAGCACGAAGCCATCGCTGGAAACTTGGCTGGGCGCGGCGCAGTTTCTCTCTCATGAGGGGGCCGATTTTGTGATTGGCTTCGCAACAGAGCAACGTTTTTTCCGTGAGTCGCTTTCAAGAGACGAGGGGATTATCCAGGATCAGGTTACCCAGTTTGCTGGTACGCCGACCAATCTTCATATTGAGGTTCGAGATGACATTCAACCTCTCGATTTTGAAATCGAAGAGGATGAGCTGGAGCCATCTGCAGAGAAGGAAAATCCCGTTCCGGAGGCAGCTCCCGATGTGGCCTCAGAAGAAGATGCAAGTCTCGAAGAATCAGCAGACTCCGGAGAAGAATTTTCCAATGACCCCCTCATACGTGAGGCACTCGACAAGTTCGAAGCAAAAATTATCAAATCCTAATACCACTACCAACGAATCCGACAAGTTATGAATATTGCCAAGATGATGAAGCAGGCTCAGCAGATGCAGAAAAAGATGGGGCAGATGCAGGAGGAACTCGCTGAGAAAGACTTTGAAGCCAGCGTTGGCGGCGGAAAAGTTACCGTTGTTGCGAACGGCGCGGGAGAGGTTTCTTCGATCAAGATCGATCCTTCTGTAGTCGATCCTGACGATGTTGAAATGCTGGAGGATCTTGTATTGAGCGGAGTGAAACAGGCCATTGGGCAAGCGAAAGAAGAAAGTGCCGCCGAAATGGGAAAGCTGACCGCAGGACTCGGCTTGCCTCCCGGGATGGGATTTTAGTCGCGAGAATGGGGGCTCGGCACGGCGCCTTGCCTGAACTTTAGCTCTCGTGTTCGCAGCCTCTATCGCGGTTGCACTGCGCGGATTTTTATACAGCTTCTGGAGAAAATCGGCAGACTATGCCGTTGCCTTGCTCGACTGTATGGATGATCTAGGCGTGGTGGATCGAGAAGTTTTATGACGGTCGGTTACATCCAAAACATCAACTACCCTGGCGGATGTCTGGGGATTGTGGTTGGGATATGGTTCTTGTTTCGGACGGATTCGAAAAGACAGTCTCGACCCAACCATCTTGAGACCGACAGCTAAACCTGTTTGCCCATTGGCCAAATAGGGTTGGGCGTGATCTGCCGCTTGCGAGCAGCATCATTTACGCGTAAATCGCCACATGCTAGCAGTAGTCGTTACAATTGATGCCGTGTCGGGAAAAGAGGAGGATTTGATCCTTGCTCTCAATGGAAATGCGGAGCATTCGCGCGAAGAGCCGAGTTGCCTTAAATGGGAGTGGTCGCAACATGTTGATGATCCGTCACGCTTCGCGATCTATGAGGTCTATACCGACCGTGATGCCTTCCTCGCACACAAAGCGAGCGAGCATTTCGCAGCCTGGGTCGAGGCAAGCACAGGCTGTATCGCGAATAAGGAGGCCGGGCAATTTGAGCTTACCGAGCCAGACTCGCGCAGCTATTAGGCAACCGCGTTTACGCAACTGCTTCGTCCTTAAAGTGGTAGGTGACGCCGAGATGTTTGGCGATCACCGTGAATAGCTCGTGGGAGCGGAAAGGTTTTGCGACGAAGTCTGTGCACCCCGCTGCGAGGGCGCCTTCTCGTGCCTGCTCCAGAGCATAAGCGGTGAGGGATACGATGACGGGTTTTTCCGTTCCCGCCATCGATGTGATTTCGCGAGCCGCTTCACTACCTTTCATGACTGGCATGTCCTCGTCCATGAAAATGATGTCAGGCTTCCATTCGCCCCACTTTTCGACCGCTTCCTGACCATTCTCAACTTCTTCGATTGTGAAGCCTGCTTTCCCAAGAATCTTACGCAGCAGTAGTCGATTGGTTGGCTGGTCTTCGGCAACGAGGATTTTGATATCGCCTTTCGGAGCGTCAAAACCAATGATATTCTGAGCTGTGGTCTCATCGAGAAGCTTGGTGGATTCTCCAGGCTTGGCGCGAATGGGAGCAAGTTCATCGCATTCGATGAAGAACCGAAAAACGGTCCCTTCGCCAAGTTCGGATGTCACATGGACATTACCACCGAGCAGTTGCACAAAGTTTTTTGCGATCGGTAGACCAAGACCAGTTCCCTCTGAGCTGCGGCGACCCGACTCGGTTTGAGAATATCGCTCAAAAAGCTTGGAAATCTCAGACTCGGAAATGCCTCTGCCGGTATCTTTGACCTCGAAGTCGACTCGAATCTTACGGGAGACTCGATGATCCAATTCTTCGGGTTCTCCAATAGGGGAGACTTTCACATAAAGACTGACGGCTCCCTGGGAAGTGAATTTGATAGCATTCCCGATCAGGTTAATCAGGATCTGACGGAGTTTGCTCCGATCTGTCTTCACTTCAGCAGGCATCGCAGAAAGGGCTGCAAAGTTAAACCCAATTCGTTTTGAGTCCGCCTTCATGGAAAGCATTTCGTAAACGGATTTCAACATGGGGACGAAGGAGAATGTCTCTTCGTTTTTTACCATTTTACCCGCCTCGATTTTGGAGAGGTCGAGGATTTCGTTGATGACGTCGAGCAAGTGCTCACCGCTGTTGTTGATGATGTCGAGCGTCTCGCGCTGCTTGGGCTTGAGAGTTTTGTCTTCGCCAAGAATTTCCGAGAAGCCGATAATCGCATTGAGCGGAGTTCGAAGCTCGTGAGTCATTTTTGCAAGGAAGTCGCTCTTGGCACGGTTGGCGACCTCAGCCTGGTGCTTTGCTTCTTCGAGATGGCGACGATATTTTTTTTCTGTTGCTGCGGTATCAAGTTGGGCGATCGCAATGCCAAACTGGCCCGTGAGTGCTTCCAGTAATTTGATATCTGCGGAGCTCCAATCATTTTCGCCATTAACGCGCAGGAGTGTGACCAGGCCGTTGGTATTGTCAAGAAAGCTACAGGTGGCTGCGATAAGACTAATTTTCGAATCAGGGGGAAAGGCATCCCGAAGCGATCGGGGTAGCAGCGCCGGGTCATTGATTACGATCGGCTCGGATGACTTGAGAATTTTTCCAATCGTAGGGTGATCGAGGGAAATCCCTGGCGCGGCGCGCCCTGCTTCTTCAAGAGGATGTCCATAGTAGCCGATCTGCATAAGGGTGCGGTGGATTGAACCTTCTTCGCACATGGTCTCAGTGATTCGATGAACGAGGCAGTGGTTGGCTTCAAGCTGCTTGGTAATGCCTTCTAGTGGCTCACTGAGAATCTGGTCCTCGCGAAGGTCATTTCGCAGCTGAGTTGCGGTTCTTTCAATCAGCATCCGATTTTGCAGCTGACGGGCGAGCTCGGCTTCGGCTCGGTCTCGCTGGGCAGTGAGCCGCTGTTCGCGTTGGGCCATTTGCCGGACTCTTCGCCGGACAAAATATCTCGAGACAAATATCGCGAGACCGGAAACCAGGAGAAAGGCGATAGTTCGAAACCACCAGGTAGCCCACCATGGGGGAGTGATGACGATATCGATAGCGCGATCGTTGTCTGACCATTCCCAGCCATCTACTGAACTACGAACACGGAGTGTATAGCGTCCAGGAGGGAGTGAGGAGAAGGATGCTCTTCGTTTGTCATCAGCGGGTTTCCAATCCGTTTCAATTGGCTCCAGCATGTGCTGGAAGTAACCCCGATTCGGAAAGTTGAAGTCGAGATTACCGAAGCTGATCGCGAACTGATTGCGCTTATCGTATGGGATTCGAATTTCTTTAGTGGCTGCAATTTCTTTTTCCAGAATCCCACCTTCCTCGGGTATTACTGGGTCACCGAACATTTCCAGTCCGGTGAAAAGTGGATTCGGAGCCTGCTGTTTGGCTGGTAAATCCGCAGGATTGATGATATTGAACCCGTCATTGCCCCCGAAATACAGTGAGCCATTCGAGGCTCTCGTTACGGCGTTTCGGTTGAAGCTCTGACTTTGCAAACCGTCTTCTGATGTGAAGACTCGGAACTCGCTCTGCAGTGAGTTGAGGCGGGCAATCCCTGTTCGTGTAGCGACCCAGATGAATCCGTTGTCGTCTTTGGAGAGCGCGGAGATCTCATCGTCTGGGATGCCATGCAAGATGCTGTTGAAATTAATAACCTCACCGGTTGTCGTGTTGATGCGATCGATGCCGGAGTCTTTGGTTCCTACCCATATGAGATCGTTAGTATCAGGGAGAATAGCATTCACCCGTGGCGACGTAAGTGGCTGGAGATTGGGATAAATGCTCCGA